>ERZ1027061.361-NODE-361-length-20236-cov-5.929092_pt1 | contig 20236 bp, 14 predicted proteins | sample MGYA00519283_ERZ1027061 | MGnify/ENA primary metagenome ERZ1027061 (study PRJEB26926, sample SAMN06164849) | human gut metagenome | biome: ENVO:00009003; feature: ENVO:2100002; material: ENVO:00002003 | host: Homo sapiens | place: USA | collected 2012 ... | reverse complement strand
GTTCTTTGTCATATTGTCCACCGAGAACTGCAGCTTTTCACCCGGCATGAGCGTTGTCTCAAGTGCCGCCAGAGATGCAAATGCCCAACAGGTTCCGGAATCACCCTGATCCCTGACTTCTGTCACACGACCTTCCTTTCGCATATCATACGATGCCGGTAGTGTTACATCCTCACCCTTCTTCTGGAGTGATATCTGCCCGGATGAATAGTTATATTCACAGGTGTAGTCAATGGCATCACTTATATACTCTATAGGAAGGTACAACACATCATTGCTTTTCACCGGAAGTGTCTGCAAAGCCACTTTCTCACCGTCAAAACTGACTTCCGGAGAGCCCGGCGCAATTTTGACCACATGATCATTTCTCTTTATGATCACACTGCCATTTGCATATTCATCAACTGTGCATCCCAGCTTGTCCTTCACTGCATCAATAGGCAACATTACGTGAAGATCAGAGCCAATATATGGCATATACTGCTCATCCTCGACATCACTGCCATTTATCTTGAGTTTCAGTCCATCTGAATTGTAGTTTTCAGCAAGCTTGCCCGACAAAACCTGAGCCGCATGCTGCTCATCTTCATTCTTTTCCAGCCTGCCGACCGGATTCTGCATTCCATAATATGCCAGAATTCCAATGGCACATATAAGAACTATATAAACCAGCTTTTTCAACTGTCTTCTCTCCTTCTTTTAGGTGGCTTTGGTCCCATAAACTGATAGAAATAGGACTTTATCATACCATTGTATATCTTGCGGTTCTTGTCCGCCTTTCTTCCAATATATTTCTCCGCATCAGCGTATGAGGTGATGAGGAACATTGACCAGTCATCCAGATTTTTGTAGCTCTCACCTATTGTCCTGTACAGCTCCGGAAGTGCCTCCTTCTCCTCAAGTCTCTCTCCATACGGTGGATTTGTGATGACAAATCCATATTTCTTCGGATTCCTGAGATCTTTCACATCCCTCTGCTGGAAATGTATGTGCTGGTCAACTCCTGCTGCCTTCGCATTTTCCATGGCACACTTTACCATGTCTGAGTCAAGATCGTATCCCTGGATGTTCATCTTCACATCATGGTCTATCAGATCATGTGCCTCATCCACCGCGCTGTACCATATCTTTTTGTCACACACCTTTCCCCACTCCTGGGCAGTGAATTCCCTGTCCATTCCCGGTGCGATATGCGCTCCTATCATGGCAGCCTCTATAGGAAATGTACCACTGCCGCAAAACGGATCAACAAGGATCCTGTCTCTGTTCCAAGGGGTAAGCATTATAAGTGCAGATGCCAGAGTCTCCGATATAGGTGCCTTACCCACGAGTCTCCTGTATCCCCTCTTATGGAGTGATACACCAGAAGTATCAAGTGCTATCGTGACTATATCCTTAAATATGAACACACGGACCGGATAGCTCGCTCCATCCTCTGTGAACCATGATACTCTATATGTCTTCTTCATCCTCTCGACCATAGCCTTCTTTACTATGGACTGTATGTCCGAAGGGCTGAAGAGCGCACTCTTATTTGATGTTGCCTTGGATACCCAGAATTTTGCATCTCTGGTGAGATACTTCTCCCAGGCGATCGCCTTTGTTCCCTCGAAAAGCTCATCAAATGTGGTAGCCTTAAAGCTGCCACACTTGAGCATTATCCTCTCTGCCGTTCTTATAAATACATTCGCCCTGGCTATGGCGCTCTCATCTCCGGCAAATGTTATCCTGCCATCCTCCACCTGGACTATCTCATATCCAAGATCCTGTATCTCTCTCTTCAGTACAGACTCCAGTCCAAAATGACATGGAGCGATCAGTTCCACTCTGCTCATCTATCGTCCTTTCCATATATAAAACAAATATATTTTTTTGCAATTGCCTAAGGTATACTCTATCATTTCTGCCTTGTGAGCGGCCCCTTGTACTGTGCAAGACCACCGATGGTGTTGATAACTTTGTATCCATCCTCACCCATGGCTAGGGCTGCCCTCATGCTGCTTATTCCGCGCTCACAGTACACTATCAGGTATTTACTCTTTGGAAGTGAATAAGCTCCTTCCTCTATCTGTTCAAGCGGTACATTGATAGCCATGGGAATATGCCCTGCCGCAAACTCCTCACGTGTTCTGACATCAACTATTATACCACCTCTGGATACCGCCTCGTGTATAATATTTCGAATAGGAATACTTGTAAACCCCACTCATACCACCTCCCTCATACATACAGAAAATCCTTTCTGTTATATGATATGAGGCAGATACAGCCACGGTCACACACAAACTCACAAAACCCATCTGAGATTTCTCAAACCAAGAAGTCCCGGCAGGCGCAGCTACCGTCTGTCGGGACCCCAATCTTAATTTATTACTTTTTCAGCTGTGCAAGACGCTCGGCAACCTGCTCAGACATCTCTGTGTACTTCGCAAGCTTTGCCTTCTCCTCCTCGACCTTTGCGGCTGGTGCCTTATCAACGAACTTTGGATTGGCAAGCATTCCGGATGCTCTCTTGATCTCTCCGGCAAGCTTTGCAGCCTCCTTCTCAAGTCTCTCGATCTCCTTGTCAATATCCACAAGCTCCTCAAGAGGAATGTATACAGCGGCATCGTGGATCAATGTAGATACAGCGTTCTCATCGATTCCTGTCTTGTCTGCCTGTACATACACCTCGCTGGCATATCCCAGTGTGGCAAAGAAACTCTTTGATGACTCAAATATATATCTCACATCCTCCTTGGCAGATACGACATATACCTTTGCCTTTCTGCTAGGTGGTACGTTCATTCCTGTACGAAGATTTCTGATGGCACGAACTGCTGCCTTGATTGTATCGACAGCGGCCTCGTCAGACTCGAAGTTCCACTCATCTGTGTACTCAGGCCACTTGGAGATCATGATAGACTCCTCCTCGTCCTGAATATTGCAGAAGATCTCCTCTGTGATAAATGGCATGTATGGGTGAAGGAGCTTAAGTGCCTGGATCAGGACTGTCTTAAGTGTCCAGAGTGCTGCTGCCTTTGTCTCATCCTCATCATTGTAGAGACGAGGCTTAACCATCTCGATATACCAGTCACAGAACTCTTCCCAGATGAAGTCGTATACCTTGGATACCGCGATACCAAGCTCGAACTTCTCCATGTTGTCTGTCATCTCTTTTGCAAGAGTGTTGACCTTGGACAGGATCCAGCGGTCAGCTATTGTCAGGTCAGACAACTTCACATCTGAGAAATCTGCTTTCTCCATGTTCATCATGATAAAACGTGTTGCGTTCCAGATCTTATTTGCAAAGTTTCTGGAATTCTCAACTCTCTCCCAGTAAAAACGCATGTCGTTTCCAGGAGCATTTCCTGTGATAAGTGTCAGACGAAGGGCATCTGCGCCGTACTTATCAATAACTTCAAGTGGGTCGATACCATTTCCAAGGGACTTACTCATCTTACGTCCCTGGTCGTCTCTTACAAGTCCGTGGATCAGCACATGCTTGAATGGGCTCTTGCCTGTCTGCTCAAGTGCTGAGAATACCATACGGATTACCCAGAAGAAGATGATATCATATCCTGTTACAAGCACGCTTGTAGGATAGAAATACTCGTACTCAGGTGTCTTGTCCGGCCAGCCAAGTGTTGAGAATGGCCACAGTGCTGATGAGAACCATGTATCAAGTGTGTCCTCATCCTGTGTGAGGTGTGTGCATCCGCACTTTGGACATACTGTAGGAGTCTCTCGGCTGACGATGGTCTCGCCGCACTCGTCGCAGTACCATGCAGGGATTCTGTGTCCCCACCAGAGCTGTCTTGATATACACCAGTCACGGATGTTCTCAAGCCAGTGGATGTATGTCTTGTCAAACTGCTCAGGCACAAATGAGAGCTCATCCGTCTTAATGATGTCAAGTGCAGCCTGTCCCATCTCCTTCATGCGGACGAACCACTGTGGCTTGATCATTGGCTCTACGGTTGTCTTACATCTGTCATGTGTTCCTACGTTGTGTCTGTGTGGAACAACCTTTACGAGAAGTCCCAGTGCGTCAAGGTCTGCCACCATCTGCTTTCTTGCCTCGTAACGGTCCATACCTGCGTACTTGCCGCCCAGTTCATTGATTGTCGCATCATCGTTCAGTATGTTGATCTCCTCAAGGTCATGGCGCTTTCCAACCTCGAAATCGTTAGGGTCATGTGCAGGCGTGATCTTTACACAACCTGTTCCGAACTCCTTGTCAACATATGGATCTGCGATAACCGGAATCTGTCTGTCTGTGAGTGGCAGCTCCAGCATCTTTCCAACTATATCTGTATATCTCTCATCGTCAGGATTTACTGCAACGGCTGTATCTCCGAGAAGTGTCTCAGGTCTTGTTGTTGCTATCTCGACAAATCTTCCAGGCTCTCCAACTACCGGATAATTGATGTGCCAGAAATATCCATCCTGCTCCTCGTGGATAACCTCAGCATCTGATATAGAAGTCTTACACACAGGACACCAGTTGATGATCCTTGAACCCTTGTATATGTAGCCCTTATCATACAGTCTTACAAATACTTCCTTTACAGCTCTGGAGCATCCCTCGTCCATGGTGAATCTCTCTCTGTCCCAATCAGCAGATGAACCCATCTTCTTGAGCTGGCTCACGATACGGTTGCCGTACTCCTCCTTCCATGCCCATGCATGCTTGAGGAACTCCTCACGACCAATCTCCTTCTTATCTATTCCCTGCTCCTTCAGTTTCTCTGTAACCTTGACCTCGGTTGCGATAGCTGCGTGGTCTGTACCAGGCTGCCACAGTGCTGAATAGCCCTGCATTCTCTTAAATCTTATAAGTATATCCTGCATTGTATTGTCCAGGGCATGTCCCATGTGGAGCTGTCCTGTTACATTTGGAGGCGGCATAACGATCGTAAATGGTTTCTTACTTCTGTCTACCTCTGCATGGAAATACTTCTTCTCCTCCCATTTTCTGTAGAGTCTGTCCTCTATCTGGGAAGGATCATATGTCTTCTCTAACTCTTTCATCTCATTCTTCCTTTCTGTTTTTCCTGTATTCTGCATAAAAAAACCCGCTCTTCAGACAATCTGTCAGAAGGGCGAGCAAGTATTCGCGTTACCACCTTGTTTTGTATCTCATCTTATCCTATAACGGGAACGCCCCGGCGCGACCTATCCTTTTAAACTTTCAATCACGCAGCTCAGAAACTACCTTCACATGTCTCTGTCAGGAAAGATCTCACAGCCCAAGAACCCTTCTCTCTGTCTGACTCCCCATGCTACTCCTCTTCGTCACAGCATTTGTATATATTCTCTGTGCATAGTACAACATCGGCTGGGTCTGAGTCAAGCCCCAAGTCATCCTATCTGATTTCTAAACTGATCTTTCAATGTACTGAGCAACGAGTCCATTCTTCTGTCATAATCCTCAATGTCACCGTGCATCCTGTTGTAGACAGCTTTCTGGACCTTATTATATATGGACATCTCATGCACATCTTCCTTGGAATCTGCGATCTCATTCATGAGATCATCCAAAAATCCCGCCGGCATTCCACGCTTTCTTATCTCCCTCTGCAATGTGGCAGTGTCAACAGTCACCGCCATGACACAGAAATATTCTATGAGGGATTCATTGTTCTTATTCAGTGAAAATGCCCTGATAAAGCACTCTTTTGCCTCCTCAAGCTGAAGATTTCCAGCCAGTGCGACACCCTTGTTGTGATATATATTTCCTAGGAACTCGTCGAATTCATCATGACTTTCCTTATACTCTATTATCTCATCATATATAGCATCAGCCTTTATGTAATGCTTGTACATCATATAACTGTCTGCACGCTTTTTGTCCAACTCATATGGTTTCAGAGTTCTTATACGCTTGCACTCACCAAGGAATTCCTTTATCTCCTCCGTGCCATAAAACTCTCCAAATGTCAGGATCTCAACCATGATATCCTGTATATACGCATTCTTCTGATTGAGGGTATCCACCTTGTCCGCCAGATCATACATCCCAAGCTCTTCCCTGAGCCATGCCGTAAGCCTGTCTGTCAGATCATCCTTCCCTACCAAAACCATGTTGTTGAATATGTAGTAACACAATTCCTCATAGGAGAATACACTCATCTTAGTATTTAAAAATGTGTACGGATTGTCTGCTGTTTTCGTCTTGCAAATTATAATTCCACTCATCTGTATATCACCTTTTATCTATATCAGCTGCTATAACGTCTACTCCCCCGGATCAAAATGCTGACCTCTGAGGTAGGCAGGAATTGTAAAGCTGCTCTGTTCCTGCTCATCGTCATCAGGATCATCATCATATGATATATCATCGACTGTGACATTATCATCTTTTGCCGCCATATCTCCATCTGCAGCATCATTCTCCGTTGTCAGATCTTCACTCTCTTCGGCGTTGATGTCCTCTATTGGTATTTCTGCCTCGTCAGCATCCGCAACTCCATTATCATCATCCTGATTTCCGGCATCAACACCGTCATTATCATCTGTCTGGTTCTCTGCCTGCTCCGCGCCTTCTTCTGCAGACGAAAAGTCTTCATCTGCAAATTCACTGTCATCCGTCGAATTCTCGACATCTTCAATGTCATCTTCCTGATCACCGACACCATCCTGAACCGGAGAGGCCGTTCCATAATATACTACATCCTCACTGTCATCATCTTCGGCTCTGTACCTAAGGTCATCCAGATCCATGTGTATCTCATGTTTCAGAGCATCCTGCGCAGCTGTCTCCTCAGCCTGGATGCGTTCCATCTCACGCCGTTCATTTTCCCTGATATCATCTCTGTCCACAGAATCCTCACCAATCAGCTCCTCTGTATCTCCCTCAGGCGCCTTAACTCTCTCGTTTTCAAGTTTTTTAGCCTGTTTTTTTCTGAGAGATGCTATATCAAATTCTTTCCTGTATATCTTATTTGTTGTTGGGAAAAGAGTGCCAAATCCCATATCTCTTATGACTATGGCTCCCCTTTCGGCACCGTAATATTCAACCTCTATGGATATCTTAGTCGTCTTTGGAGGTCTGGCTGGAAGACCATATATCTCAATAGTCTCTCGAAATTCCTCCTCTGTCAGTATATCCTGATATACTATCTGTATCCTACGAGTGTTGTCCAGAAAAACTTCCACCATGCCTCTGGTGTTGAACCACTCAAGCCCTCCATACACAATAGGCCAGAATGTATTTTTGTCATCCATAAGATTTATGCCTATATTGGTCTTGACGGTCTGCTCAGTATCTATAAAATACCTGCTGAGCGATTCCGTATAAACCCCGCCAAGGGATCGATAACAAGCTCCCTTTGTATATATATTCTGTCCGACAAACACTCTGCGGCCCTGGCACAAAACAGCCGCTGACTGTTTCATCCAGTTCTCGGAAAACCCAAGTCCTGTAAGAAATACAGACGATATAAACACTTGATCCATACATTCTCTCACAACATCTGCAAATGTCTCATCCATATCCTCATGGCATCGTCCAAATCTCTTAAGATTCATCTTGTCATGGTAATTCGTATGCTGCGCCGTGACTATCAGCGGATATTTCCTTGTCATGTCTATTCTGTAGAAGTCCAGACCTGACCTGCCGAAATCAAATAATCCCACGCTGTTGTTCCTGAGTGGTTCCGGTTGGGCAAATATATAGCACAGCCCACTGTCCAGATGACTCACGATATTAAACTGATCGTGGCTGAGTTTGAGTGCCGTCTTGAGTCCTCTTACTGCCTGTATTATATGTGGATCGGTATCAGCTACCGTTACAGTAAGTCTCTTTATGACAAACCCATCAAGCGTGTCTGTAAACTGCTTTATATGCAATACCAGCATCTTCACCATGAGTTCAGATGCTTTATAATTTCTGCCCTCAACTTCTATGTTCTCATTGTTCAGAGTTCCTTCATAGACTCCGTCAACTACTGTTCCCTTATCTTCAAATCTGTAAGCAGAGGCTTTAGCACCGACACACCAGCCGGACAGATCAATAAACTTATAGCAGTCATTCTGTCCGTCCCCTATTCTCTTGTGGTACGCGCTGTAGAACATGATATTCGGGAGCATATATGTATCTTTTGCCTCCTCATGATACACCGACTCCGGTTCACGCGTATCTGCATTGTAATAACTAAGCTGTGTATATTCCGGTCCCAGATCAAGGCCCAGATACAACTGTGCATCAGCCATCCTAAAGTTCCTCCTTATGAAAATATGGAGCAGGCGCATCTTTGTGCGCTTGCGCGCGGCGCCTGCGTGCTTCCCAAGGAATCCTCCCGCTTACGCGGGTCCCTCCTTATGAAAATTTATAGCAGCATAAGATTCGCATCGAAGAAATGCCTGTCATACAGATAAGTGTCCATAGCCTGAATGAGCTCATGATCGTTTCTGGTTTCCTGACTTACAAGCATGCTGTTGATAAGTTCAAAACTGCTGCCACCACCTTTGTGGAATGTCTCATTCTTCAATATATCACTCTCAACGACAACAGATGTACCCACAACTCCATCTATGGAATATATGAGTGATTCTCCATGGAACACCACGACTTCCTTAACGTACACTCCCGGTATGATCTCATTCATCCTCTCGGACTTGTAGTTGGCCATACTGCTGCTCTCCTGTCCAAAACTGTAGCTCACCCAAACCTGCTTGCCACTCTCGCCCTTAAATATGACGTATGTCTTGAACTTCATGTCACCAGGCAGTTTGACTATAGCCTCGAATTTTCGGAAAAACGGAAGTATCTTGCTAAATTCGATAAACTGTCTGACAGTAGTCCTTATCCATTCCTGCTGCTCTGCGGTGTATCTGCCCACTCTATTGCTGAAATAATAAAGCAGACTCATTTTTGATATCTCATCCCTTATATTGCCTTTTTCTATCTCGAGATACAAATCCTCCATTATACTGGAAGGTATCTTCTGATCCTTTATAAAATACTGATGTGCACAGTATCTCAGGAATGCCTTTACTACCATTCCCCTGCTTCTTCCTCGGTAATACACATCAAATATATCGTATATAGACTCTATATAACCATCCGCGAACATCATCTGTGCCAGGATGTTCTCTGACAGCATATCAATATTCCTGTAATTGGAATTTACCGACTTGAACAGATTGGCCATCTCCTCAAGGGAACCATTATAGTTGTTGATGAGATATGAGAGTATCTTCTGTCCTGCATATCCGCGCCTGTATATATACACGCATATTGATATGAGCAGCCTGCTCTCATCATATCTCTTATCTTCTATCCCATACTCAGCGATCTTTATAAGCTCGTCTATGTCCACATCGACATATCCAAATCTATACATGCCTTCAAATGCATTCTCATACATATCAAGTGCTATATAGTAAGTGTTTATTCTGGACGCATATGCCGGATCAACATAATCCAAGTCTATCTTTGACATATATCTTCCAAGAATATCCGCATCGAAATTCTCATGGTAGTACTCTACCATATGGGTGAGAGCCTCCTGTCTTACTCTGTAGCTGACCTCCGGACAAAGAACAATATCCCTGGCGAGATTTATCTCCTTTGCATCCCTGTGGGTAAATATATCTATATCATTGTACAGGAACAACAAATATCTGTAATCCTTCGCACTGTATTCCTGGCATATATCCAGATAACTTCTCTCATCAACAATCCGCTCCATCCTATATGGAATAGTGCCCACATATCTTCCGCCATTTTCATCCAGCAAAGTTATGACCGCCGATGGCGAGATTATCTCAACGTATGCCTCACCATTCACTACCGGAACTTTTATCTCTCCCCCAAGCTCTCCATGGGAAACCAGGATTCCTGTTATATTCTGGTTGTCGCACACTACCTTTCTCTTAAATATTATATTTATGATCTTAGAGGCAAATTCCGGTTTCACTGTATCTGGATCAAGGAATTCATCGTATATTACTGTGAGGTCATCACTCACACTGCCCTGAAGTATCATCTTCTCCATGAATCGCTCTATAGCTGGCACAAAATCACGATATACCGTCATCTGATCATTCTTGTTCATGATGACACTGGCGTAAATATATGCCAACTCTTCGTCTGTCAGCACACTCTTGTAGCTGAAGTATCTAAGTATCGCCTCAGGTATCTCATCATAACGTCTCCTGTCCATACTCCTGATAAAGCACTCGTTCAGCCCCACATATTTGAGATCCCGCTCTGCAGCATCGCTGTAATACCTGTGGTATCTCGGATCGTACATCCTGTCTTTGATGAGTATGCCACATATTGCCTCCAAGGTCGTTTTGTCATGACGCATATCATATATCTGTTCTAACATCTTAAATGAATGTTCATCAAATGTCTTCTGTCTGGATGCAGTCTTGACAAATTCTACTATGACATCCTCAGACACGAATTCATTTCTCATGCCCCATCTCAGCGCTGCAATCTCAAGCGGTGCGATCTTCTTCATCATAAGAGGCTGCTTGTTGAACATATCGCAGATCTCAAAATAGATCACAGGACTGTTCACACCCTCGTTAAAAAGTCTCTGTATATCTTCATAGAGAACCCATTTGTCCTCTGTATAATTCACATCCACGAACAGCAATATCCAGAAATAGAAAAGTCTGTTCTTTTTGCTTGTCTCAAACTTCTCACGCACCATTCTAGCGGTTCTGTCGATGAGGAACTTCTCTCTTCTGAGCAGAGATTTAAGATAGCTCAGGTAGCACTTCTCCATATCTTCCATGCTGGTAAAGTTTGCATCGGCATCTATCCTGAGGAACTCCTGCTCCACAAATTCCGTATGACCCTCAAGTATCTGCATGTGCAGCAGTCCAAGTCTGTACATTCCATATTCAGGTCTGTATTTTATGAGAGTGTTCAGTGCATCTCTTGTCTCAGCAATGTATTTTCCAAGATCTATCTTGTCTGTTCTGAAACCAATATATGCGCGTATCAGCGCCTCCTCCGCCCTCTTGATCGTAAACCTGGTCTGCCTGCTCTTTGGTGTCATCTTGACAACCTCCGGCTTTCTGATGCTGACCCTGATCTTCATATTCTGGTATGTGTTCCATATATATATGTATCCCGCAGACTCACCGTCATGTATCTTCTGTGGATCTATCAGGAATGTAAGTTCAAATGTATTTCCGTCAAAGCTGTTCCACTTAAGCTCATTTGTCTCTGGTATAAGGAAGTCACAGTCTGAGGCTATCTTGGTATTGGTGTATCCCCAGGTATTCTTAGTTATCGTAACCGATGCTCTGACAAGTTCCTTCGGCATCTCAACCAACAGATCGTTCTGGGCAACCGACAAAGTGAGTGCCCTCTTCTTATGTGTATAGACCAGGAATTCCTCCATGGCCTGCCCTATGGAAAGTGACAATCCCAACGTATCGTATACCCTGTGCAGTTTCTCATCCCTACCTATAAAAGTGCGCACAAAATCCTCGCTGCCGAAGATGCGTATGGCATCCTCCCAGTTCTCCTCAGCATATGATGCAAACTGAAACAGATCTTCCAGTTTCCTGTCACCCACCTTGATATAAGGAGCGACGACTGTTATGTTGTACGGGATTATAAACTCACCGCCATCGGTAATTATGTTGATATGCCCCTTGAAAGACTTGCCCTGTTCCAAGCCGCGGGCATCAAATGAATAGCACACTTTGTTCTTTCTTCCGACATACGTATGACTCTTGAAATCCAGGATATAGCGGCTGTCGTACACCATCAGTTTTACAGGACAATTGTTTGATGTATCAACCGAAAACTCTCCGTTATACACTGTACCTGCCTCGATATTCAATTCTATCCTGCTGACTGATATGGCAACCTCAGGCCTGTCTACCTTAAACTCGCCACGGGCATACTGTTCAACTATTCCTTTCATATTCTGGTCTCCTGTATCTGATTCTATTGTCTTTTTGTCAATTTTTACTTGTTGTGGTTGTATTTGTCGCCCTCAATCGGTATAATTAACTAATAGACATATATTTTGATTATAGCAAAATATTGTTCCTTTTTAAACAATATAAAACAGAAAAATAACTTAAAACAACTGAATTCAACTAAAAAAGAGGTTTTATTATGAAAAAAGGGGTTATCAATCTAACAACAGAGAATCTGATCAGTCAGGTTGAGACAGTTCGTGCAGATCTCAACATGAATCCTCTTGGGATTCCTGATTCAGCAAACAAAGCCATATCTGAAAATCTCAGTCAGCTGGCTGTCTATCCGGATCGCAGCATGAAAAAATTAAAATCTGCCATATCAGCCTACTCAGGAGCAGACGCAGACAACATCATAATAGGTGGAAGTTCATACGAATTTGTAAAGATACTGTGTGAATTTGAATCACCAAAGAATGTAATACTCATCACCCCGGGTGCCCAGAACTATGAAAAACTGCTCTCTCTAAACGGAAGTAATATCACTTATTATTCCACACCCGAGGAGGACAACTTCAACCTGGATATAGCAGATTTTATATCCAAACTTACCGAGGATATAGACATGATATTTATATCCAATCCTAACGGAACTACTTCTCAGATAATAGATGCAGAATCCATGGAATTTATTGCAAAAGTATGTGACGGCAACGATATAACTATGGTGGTGGATGAGGAATATATGGATTTCGTTGACGATATCAACGCCAATTCCGCAATTTCTCTCATATCAAAATATGAGAATGTGATCGTACTCAGAAACACTTCAAAGTTCTTTGCGGTGCCTGGGCTGAGACTCGCCTATATGGTCACTTCCAACCCAGTCTTAAAGAAGACTCTGGAAATAACTGGTCTTCCGTACAGCGTCGGCAAACTTGCCGAAGCCGCCGGAACAGCGATGTTCACAGACGACAAATACATTTCCGAATCAAGAGAGCTTATAAAAACTGAGCGCAGCCTTGTATACTCAGCACTTTCAACCCACAAGTCGATAAAGCTCTACAAACCATCCGCCAACTTCATACTGATAAAACTCCTCAAGGACGAAGTTACTGCCGGAGATGTGGTGGAGCACTGTCTTCCAAAGGGACTATACATAAGGAGCTGTGCGGATATCAGAGGTCTTGACAACAAATATATAAGATTCTGCTTTATGAACCCTAAACAGGATGACATGTTGGTCAATACAATTCTCGAAATTGTGTAACGCTAGCTTAATGAGAATACGATCTTTATCAGAATATTCAATCTGCGACCACTCGCAAAATATTCTGCGATTATAATTCAAATTTTAAAAAGGAGAATAAAGGCTATGGAAAACATTACAACAAAGATTACATCATCCTATAATAACGCGCTTGATATTAAGGTGGTTGACGGACATTTCGCAACGAACCACTCTCATATCAACAAATACATCGACATGACAACCCTCAAGAGCAGAAGAAAAATGGCTCTTGCTGCTGCCAAATCTATGGCAACAGAGTACGTGGCAACCACCATCGTTGATACCATCGTGTGTATGGATGGCACAGAAGTCATAGGTGCATATCTGGCAAATGCGCTCACAGAGAACGGCATAGTGTCAATGAACCAGCACCAGACCATTTACATCATGACTCCTGAGGTTCACTCATCAGGTCAGCTGATCTTCAGAGACAATCTCCAGCCTATGATTAAAGATAAGAACATCCTCCTGCTTCTGGCTTCAGCCACAACAGGAAAGACTATAAAGCAGAGTATTGAATGTATCGAGTATTACGGTGGAACCATTTCAGGTATCTCAGCTATATTCTCGGCAACTGACGAAGTAGCGGGACACGAGGTTCACTCTCTGTTCAACAAAAAGGATATAGACGATTACGCATCTTATTCCGTTGACGAATGTCCTATGTGCAAGGCCGGCAAAAAGATCGAGGCCATTGTCAACAGCTATGGATATTCGATGCTGTAATATAATTTGATTACCACCTTGCATAAAAACACAGCCGCAGAATTGTATGTCAGCAATTCTGCGGCTTTAATTTTATATTATTCTATTTCCCAAGATAAAATTTCTTTGACCTTTTATGATATACGATCACTCCGGCCAGTGCACCGATCACCGCTGCCACAATAAACCATGCCCATGTCGGCACATCTTTGATATTGTAGCATCTGATGTTGATCCACATCTGGTTGATATCCTTGGTGGCATCCTCATCGAAATACTCCATGACCGCACTTCTCTCTATGGCGTCCTGTGATGGATACTGAGCCCCAAGCTGTCTGTCGATCTGTTCCGCAGGAGCTCTGAGAACGTAGTCAGGATCTGAGTTGTCCCCTGTGAAGAAATATCCAAGTGGATAATCAACAACGTCCTCCTCGTCATCCTCTGCACCATAAGTGTAATCCAGATAAGAATATACCGTATCGTCATCCCCACCTGCTATGACGGAGGTATAACCAATGTAATACATGTTGCGGACTGCATTGTCAGGTCTTGATACGAAGTTGATAAACGCCTCGGCCGCCTGCTTTCTGTCAGCGTCACCGTCTATTCCATTTTTCAGCATAACCCATCCGTCAAAGTACAGATTTGTACATTCCTCAGGGACCGCAAAGTCAAGCTGCACACCATCCTCCTCAGCCTGATCCATGGCATATACTGCATCTCCTGACCACTGGTAATTCGCAACAACCTTTCCTGTTATCATGTCGGCCTTGCCGCTGTCGGTCTCAAATGAATACACATTGTCCTTTATATCCTGAAGAAGATCCTGCGACTTTGCTATCGTCTCAGGACTGACATCGTTCATGATATCCTTGAGCTGCTCTGAGTAATCATCCTGAGCCCTGAATCCAGGGTCCATCAGCTTGTCCCTCTGCAATGCTCCGACCGCAGCGAAGTAGGAATCTCTGACATTGTCTTTTATGGTGATCTGTTTTGCAAATTTAGGGTTGTTGAGGACCGTCCATGTTCCCGCCTCGTCAGCAGTCATCTTCTCCGGATTGTATAGAATTCCCGTAATTCCAAACATGAAGCCAGCCGCATATTTGCTCCAGGTCTCACCATTTATCTCATGAGTCTCAAATGTATCTCGAATATATGGCGACACACCATTTATATAATAATTCTTGTCGTTATTTTCATCAAAAAAGCCATCAGACAAAGGTTCAAGCTTGCTCTCAGACATAAGCTTCATGATCATGTACTCTGAAGGACATACAAGATCATACACATCGCCAAGAGTCAGCATGTTATAGAGATCCTCATTGGTACCAAAGCATGAATATTGAACATTCACCTTCACACCATAATTCTCGTAATACCAGTTCTCAAAATCCTCCACCATGGAATTCTCGCCAAATATAGTTGTTCCATTGTCCAGTTCCATGGCTTCGTCTTCATCCCAGCCGCCCTCATCAATGTACTCTTCCCAGCTGCACACTCTGAGAGTGACCTCTTTTTCAGTATCAGATGCACCTTTGTTATTGACGGACGCCGCATCATTCGCTGCACTGTCATTTGCTGAACTTGCAACTGACTGAGAGTCATCTGCCGAAGCTCCTGCATCCTCCGCCGCCATTACCGGCAGCATCTGTCCGGCAAGCAATGAAACAGCCATGACTGCTGCCGCCAGCTTTCTGGAAATCGAACATCCAAAACATCTATGTCTTATCATCGCTCCACCTCCTTCTTTCTTCCGGTCACATTCATAGCCACAACGATTATGACAACCAGTGCAAATATGACTGTTGAGAGCGCCCACAGGGCTGTCTTAACTTCCGTCTGTGAACCCTTTGTCGCATTTACAACGTAAGTACTTATGGTGTCAAATGTCGCAGGCTTGGTGTATGTCGCGATGAAGTAATCATCCAGTGACAATGTAACAGCCAGCGCAAATCCCGAGATAATACCCGGAAGTATCTGAGGTATCACTACCTTTGTGAGTCCCTGGAAAGGTGTAGCTCCCAGATCTAACGCAGCCTCATACAGACTGCTGTCCATCTGCTTGAGCTTTGGCACCACTGACAGATATACAAAAGGTGCAGACAGCACCACATGGCCGATGACAAGTGGAACATAGCTGTCCTTGCTCATGCCAAATGCAACTATGAGCAGTATACATATAGAGAAACCTGTCACAACATCTGCATTTACAACAGGCACCTCATTCATGGCATTTATTGATGCTGAAGCCCATTTTTTTGAATAAAAAGCACCTATGGCACCGAGTGTTCCGAGTATGGTTGCTATCAGTGCTGAACCGGCAGCCAGAAGAACAGTTCCAACGATCATTGACCTCAGCTCATCTTTGGTAAACAGAGTCACATAATTGTGGAGCGACCATCCGTGAATGCTTCCAATATTTGCCGATGTCGTGAAGCTGTACACAGCCAGTATCAGTATAGGCATATATATGAGAAGCAGCATAATGCATATAAATATAATCTTAGACCATTTCTTCATTATAACAACGCACCTCCTCTGCTTCCACCGTCGTCATCCGTGTACTTGTTCGTCACAAGTGTGAATACAAGTATTATCACAAGAAGGACGAGTGCTATCATGGAACCGCCGTTCCAGTTGTATGCTGAGAAGTAGCTTCCTATCAGACTACCCATGATATATGTGCTGTTGTAAAGCATGTCAAGCACAACATAGTTAGTCATAGACGGCAAAAATACCATAACTATTCCGCTTACGATTCCCGGAACGGTGAGCGGAAGTGTAACCTTGACAAATGTCTGGAAACTATTTGCCCCAAGATCCACAGCGGCCTCCATAAGGCTGTTGTCAAGTTTCAATATGGTTGTGTATATAGGAAGTATCATAAATGGCAGGAAATCATATGTCATTCCTATAACCGAATTAAGAAACGGGTGGAATGCCAGATTGCCCTCTATAACCGTGAGTACCTCCTTGAGTGCTGTGATCCTCAGTGTAAAATTGATCCACATCGGGAGCACGAACATCATGACAATTACCGATTTCCTTTTCATCTCGCTTCTCGCAAGTATATATGCGATCGGATATGCCAGCAGCAGACACACCAGAGTAGTCACTATGGCAAGCAGAAAGCTGTACGCCAGAGTACCTATGGTGTTCGGGCTGGTAAAGAATCCCGTCAGATTGTCAAATGTAAACCTGCCCTCGCCGTTGGTGAAGGCATAATAAATAATTACAAACAGTGGTGCAACTACAAAGCATATGAGAAATAATGCGTATGGGATGCCCAGCTGTTTTCTTGAAAAACGTAAGCCGTTCATGTTCATCCCTCCATCTATCTCTTAAGTGAAAACTTCATCTTGTCCTCTGGAATTATCAGGCTGACTCTGTCCTCCATGTTCCACAGATACTCGTCATCCACGATAAAGTCCTCCTCATTGTCAGTTCTCACCACATAGCTGTAGTGGTCTCCCTTGTATATAAGATTGATGATATGTCCGCAGAGTATACCCGCTTCCTCGTCATCACTCATGTCGATATCCTCTGGAAGTATAGATACTATTACCTTGATCTTCTCACGGTCTATCGCCTCACCATTCGCATCCACCAGCACGCCATCCTTCATGGCTGAACCCGGAACGATCTCCGTGAGATCGCATGATACCTTACCGTCAAATACGCCGAGGGCATAATTTCTGTTGACTGAGCTCTCTATCTTGTTGATTGCAGTCTCTGATATCATGATGTGGATTCCATCAGGTTCAACATTGAGACCAACCTTATCTCCAACCTTAGCGGACTTTGTGGTCTGAATAACTATCTCATTCCTTCCGGACTCAACGGTGATCTCATAGTGTACACCTTTGAATACGACAGATGTCACAACGCCCTTTACAGCGCCCTGTTCAGGTGTAGTAATCATCACATCCTCCGGTCTTACTACGGCGTCCACCTTTGTTCCAATCTCCACGTCATCCAGACAGACAAATTCTGCACCACAGAATCTTACCTTTAACTTGCCCGTCATGATTCCGTTGAAGATGTTACTCTCGCCTATGAAATCCGCAACAAATGCATTCTTTGGCTCATTATATATATCTTCAGGAGTTCCTATCTGCTGTATCTCACCCTCGCTCATGACAACTATCTTGTCTGACATGGTGAGTGCTTCCTCCTGGTCATGTGTTACATAGATAAAAGTGATTCCCAGCCTGTCATGCATTCCCTTGAGCTCTATCTGCATCTCTTTTCTCATCTTGAGATCCAGTGCGCCAAGAGGCTCATCCAGAAGAAGTATCTCTGGCTCATTGACAAGGGCTCTCGCTATAGCTATTCTCTGCTGCTGTCCACCCGAAAGCGTGGCAACTTTTCTGTCCTCAAAGCCCTCAAGGTCAACCATCTCAAGGACCTTCTTGACCTTCTTCACGATCTCTGCCTTAGGAAGCTTCTTGAGCTTGAGGCCAAATGCTATGTTGTCAAAGATATTAAGATGTGGGAACAGCGCATACCTCTGAAAGACCGTGTTGATAGGTCTCTTATTCGGTGGAAGCTTACTGATATCCTGTCCATTCAGTAATATCTCTCCTGAAGTAGGAATCTCGAATCCTGCTATCATTCTAAGTGTCGTGGTTTTTCCGCAGCCTGAAGGGCCTAAGAACGTGACGAACTCGCCTCTCTTCACTTCGAGGTTAAAGCCGTCAACTGCTGTGAATCCATTGTCATAGGTCTTGACAATGTTTTTCAATTCAATGATATTGTTGGAATTATTGTTGTTTTTTTCCATTTATTTCCTCCTTAAGTATCGTGACATACTCCGTCACTTACTTACAGTGCCCCAACAAAGCGCATTTGTCATCTGCCATTCCAAATGGACGACAAGAGCGACCGCCCCGCCGTCAGCGGAAAACAAATCCACGCTCCATGTATCACTGCTGTATATCTCACCAGCCCGGGGAGCAAATAACGAAAAGCCTATCTGATAGCTCTCCTCGCATGAGCACAACTTTATCTTGCCCTCATACTGTCGGGGAATCAAAAACATGTTAAGAAAAAACCCCTTTATGATACCGGGTGATGGCATGGATAACGGTTAGTAGCCCCATCCACCTGCCTCTCCATGTCGAGATACATTTTAAGGCACGGTATCAAGGGTAAAATAGCTAACAGACTTCCTATTTTTCCCGAAATCCACGAAGATCATCCTGCATTTTATGCAGAAAAATCGACCCTGTCTCCAAACATTCCGCATATCCACGGCTGCATCCATGCAATTTGAAACAAAGTCGATTTATTCTAACATATAATCATTGGTAATGATATATATTTTCATTTAATTCTTTAACAAAACAGATTGTTACCTGTTATTTCATTCTGAACAATGCCGGAATGACTCAAGAGGCAGACACATTTTACTTAATCCATCAAATCCGAATCACTATTCAGATAATAGCTAATAAATTCTAGATTAGAAGCACCGCCAGCTGCACCAGTGCTGACAGCCATATGAGAACCACCAGATATATCTTTGCCGCTTTTGTCATGTAGAACCTCCATACACATCCCTTTTACAACTTGTTATTATTATGTTCTACGAGAGGGATTTTATGCCTGAACAGGCACAAATTTACGCAAAAATCATCTGATGATACTTCTTTCCGTTTTCCCATATTTCCATGTATATACATACGTAAGCTTCATCTGCCCGTGCTCTGACTGCCATTCAAGATGTCCGTCTTTCATCCGAAAATCTATGCTCAGCTTGTCCGTGTCTATCTCTCCTGGCTGGTATGTTCCATCTTGACCGTCACGAGATACATCGCTTATACCAGCGACCTCGTATCTCACCTTCTCAACATCCGCCTCCACCTGCGCTTTGGCCATGTAACCAGCCGCAGAAAACATAGCCAGATCCAAAATCACGGATACAAATCCAGCCAAAAGTACAGTCATAATCTTCTTAAACAGAAAGGTTCTCACCTTTCTGTCATCGACTGGTTCAAGCCTTCCTCTATATTTTCTATTGTCAGACTGTCTATAATATACAACTGCCCCAGCCACCCAGAATACAGCAACAATACACAGGCATATTCCAGGAATCGACACTCTGGGAATCCAGCGCCACCACCCTACATAATACTTTATGACCACCACCGCAAAACAGAGTGCACATGCAGCCGTGATACATGCTGATATCACGCTATCCCTGTCCCTTCCATCAACGATGCAATAATCTTCTCGTTCTCTCGGCAGATTTTCCAGCACACAATTATATTTTCTTCTGTCATCTGGGACCTCATATCCGGCCTTGCCCAGTTCTCTCACTGTCTCTTATACACATCTCCGAGCCCACGAGACGCGTAGTAA
>ERZ1027061.357-NODE-357-length-20478-cov-7.293199_pt1 | contig 20478 bp, 8 predicted proteins | sample MGYA00519283_ERZ1027061 | MGnify/ENA primary metagenome ERZ1027061 (study PRJEB26926, sample SAMN06164849) | human gut metagenome | biome: ENVO:00009003; feature: ENVO:2100002; material: ENVO:00002003 | host: Homo sapiens | place: USA | collected 2012 ... | reverse complement strand
GAGCCTTATCGTCGGCAGCGTCAGATGTGTATAAGAGACAGAATTAAAGTAGATGTATAATATATATGTTAAGTAGGGCGTTGTGTGCTGTTTTGTCGGGAGGCAAAGGCGATAAAACGTTGTTTGTGCTTCTAATCGTGAGTCTGATGAAAAAAAAGTGGTATATAAGCCTATTGTTTTTACTTATGGCGTCCTATGCGGATGCTCAGAATGAGTTATTTTCCCGTCAGTATTTCCTGAACAATTATTTAATGAATCCGGCGGTTGCGGGGGTGAATGATTATATGGACGTCCGGCTATCTTACAGCCGTCAGTGGACGAATATCAAAAACTCTCCGACCTCTATCCTGTTTACTTTCAATACGAATTTGGCGAAAGATAAGGATCAGGTGTTGCGTTATTCTGATTTTGATAAAAGATACCGGGTAGAAAAAGGTCATTTGGATTACAATTACCGGCGGATCAAGCATGGGGTGGGGGCAAAAGTGACTTATGACAAGCTTAATATCTTTACTTATACGGATGTTACGCTCAGTTATGCCTGCCATGTGCCTTTGAGTCCTTATTGGACATTGTCTGCCGGTGTGGGAGCCGGAGTATCGATGTCGACGATGAAGATCGGGGATGAATATGTGGGAGATGTTGATGATCCTTTGTTAAAAGTCGGCAAGCGGAATGAAGCGACGCCTTTGGTTGAAGCCGGAATATGGCTCTATTCTACAGGGCCTTTTGTAGGTGGATCCCTTTCCCGGTATATGAAGGATCCTTATGATGAGGACAATAAGGAAAGATACAATAACATATATGCGACAGCCGGGTGGCAGCTATATTTCAGCCGTTTTGCTTTTGTTCCTTCGGTAATGTATAAAAATGACGGCTATTCGGGAACGGGTGTGGATATCAATGCCGTGTTATGGTATGAGGATATGGTGTGGATCGGCGGATCACTCCGTAAGTTGGAGAACCCGTCTGTTCATATGGGAATATTGCTTCGGAATACGATAGAGCTGAATTACACTTACGATATCAATAAGCGTGACTGGGGTGCTTCCCATGAGATCGGTGTGGCTTATCGTATATGGAAGCGTGCTGATGCTTGTAAAAATAAGTGGTATTTTAGGTAAGCAGGAGGGGGAATTCCCAAGGAGGTATTGAGATGAAACGTATATTAAATGTGTTGATGTTGGTGTTGTTTGCCGGGATTCTGCCGGCACAAAAAGTTGTGTATGTGTCGGAAAGAGGGGATGATAGCTGGTCGGGGGCACAGACACTACCGTATGAATCCGTATATAAAGCTTTGGAGTCGGTAAAGGATGTAGCCGGACCGGTAGAGATCCGGGTGGCTGTCGGTAAGTATTTGATATCGGCCCAAAAGGGAAAAAAGAAAGGAGAACTGCTTGTTCCGGCGAATGTGACGATAAGGGGAGGTTATATCCGTGAGGGAACGGGTGTGAAGGATATGTTGTCGGATAACCGCGGAAATCCGGACGGACAAACTATTTTTCAAGGGGATTCTACTTGCCGGATTGCGACTGTAAAAGGGGTTTTGGAGCAGGTTGTAGTTGCCGGAGGACGTGCAGAGGGTGCTAATGGCGGAGGGATTCTTGTAGAGAGTGGTGGAAAGGTGGTGAATTGTATCATTCGGAGTAATCAGGCTTCGGGGAGTACGCCGAAGGTCGGTGATCTTCTGTTGAAAAGCGGTGATTTTATGGATGTTTCCCAATATGTGTACGGACAGGCCGACGAGGTGGTGGGAATTGTTTTTTGGGTAAATCCGAAGCGGGACGCTCCGGTAGGTGAGAGGGCCCGGGCGATGTCGATAAAAGAGTTCAATGAGCCGTGGGTTGCTGTCAAAAATAAATGTAAGTATAACGAGGAGTTTCTTGTGAATTTGGTGGAGGGTACTTATTGCCCGGAAGTCGAATCGGCATTATCGGATACGGATGGTGCTGCGAACACGGAATTGCTTTTATCGAACACGAATGCTTATGTGACAGATTTTCCTTTGGCCAGGGCCTGCCGGAATTATGGAGAAGGCTGGTATTTGCCGGCTATCGGTGAAATCATGTGGATATTGACGGAGTGGAATACGGTGGATAATTCTTTTAGAATGGTATGGGATAAAATACAGATCGGGTCCGGATCCGATATGGCAGTGATGAATAAATATTTTGGTATTGTGAATCCGAGTATTGCTTATGCTTCCTGGTATGAGGCCGATTTGTTATGGTTTAAAAGCTGGCCGACTTCTTCTTCCCGTCCGGATGCGGTGAATTGCTGGCAGTTGAGCGGTTTTTACAATGAGGCGGCATTACGGACTTATGTAATCGTCGAGGATCGTAAAGGTGTGGCAACAGTTACTCGGCCGCAAATGGCGTATGCCGTAAAATGTTTTTGATTATGAAGAAGGTGTTTTGGTGTATATGGTTGCTGTGGTTTTGCATTGATACTTGTGCTCAAGGAAAGGGGGGTGGTATATATTTGCACGATGGCGGCAGTTGTGTCGGTTCGGTTGTATATCAAAATCAGGCCCAGGACGGTTTCGGAATTGCCGGTGGCAATGCCCGGGTAATCAATACGACGGTGATTGCCAACGAGAAGCTGAAGGTAGATACGACCCGTGTCGCTCCGGGATATATTTATTGTTTGAACGGGGAGATCGTGGATACCGTGACTTATGAGAGTGACGGGCGGCAGGATGCCATCGGTATTGTGTATTGGGTGCGTGGGGATATCAATGCCGTTTATCCGAAAGGGGCCGCGATTGCTTTGCAGGAATTCCAGGGGTCCTGGGGAGCTGTCAATGTTTTGAATATATCCGGGCAGTATGAACTGGAAGATTGGGGAGGTGTTGCTTTTTTGAAAGATACGGCTTGTTACGGCAATACGTTGAAGATGGAGCAGGAATATACTGACAGAGGGTATAGGGAATTCGAAGCCGGACATATCTGTTACGGTTACCGGGCTGAAAAACAGGTTGAGGGTACACCCCGCTGGTGTTTGCCGACTTATCTGTATTTGCGGCGTATTTTTAATCAGATTTCGGCTTTGGATGCTTCGTTGCGTTTTTTGAAACGTGTACATCCGGGGTTGGATATTGATATGTTAGGGGGCAAGTCCAGGACGGCTGCTTGGTATTGGAGTTCAAACGACGGACTTGCCGGAGAGCACAACAGCGGATGTGTCGTCAATTTTGTGACGGGGGCGTACGGTCGCTTCGGTAGCACGGAGGCAGAGAAAACGACCCGTAACAATGTGCGTCCGATTTTTGTTTATTGAGATATAGCGTATCCGTAAAGACAGGATGAAAGGTGGAAGGCAAAACTATTAAAATAATAAAGTAAGCTATGATAAAGAAAATAGGCTTGGTGTTTATCGGCTTGCTGATTATGGTAACAGTGGGGGAAGCACAGTTGCGTTATGTGGTGCCCGGAGGTTCCGGCACCCGGGACGGTAGTAGCTGGGAGAATGCGATGGCGGGGATAAAGGAAGCGATAAACGGCGGAGGGAAGAAGGTTTTGGTGCGTTGGGGGACTTATGCCTTGACGGAGGAATTGGTTGTTCCGTCCGGTGTGGAGGTGTCAGGGGGATATGGTTCTGACGGTGAAAGGCAGAGCGGAGGTACGGAGATGACTGTTTTACAGGCAACCGCAAAGTTTCGGGTTGCCCGGGTGGAAGGGATTTTGGATGGATTTACGATTTGTGGAGGTATTGCTGCCGGTGAAAATGGCGGAGGTGTATATGTTGTAAGCGGTGGAACGGTAAGAAACTGTATCGTCCGGAATAATTATGCGGGACGTTATTATCCCCGGGTCGGTGATGTGCAGTTGAGAGACGGTTCTTTTTTACGTATGGAGGAGCTTACGGCAGCAGATGAGTCCCGGGTAAGAGGGATTGTGTTTTGGATCAATCCCGATCCGGATGCCGTGGAGGGAAACAGAGGATGGCTGGTTAGCAAATATCCGATTGTAAATATGGGCAAATGGGCCGGAACCGACGGAGCAGATATTCAGGTGACGGATGCTACGTTTGAAACCTGGAAGGAGGCTGTGGAAGATACGATGGGGTGGAGCCATTGTCAAAAAGTGAAAGCGAGCGGCCGGTTGGGGTACGTACCGGCTATACAGGCGTGTTTAGAATATGATGGCGGAGGCTGGGCCGAGGAAAAAGGGAAATGGTATCTGCCGGCTTTGGGGCAATTGAGGTGTCTCGTAGCGGAATATGCCTTACTCGAGCGAACCTGGAAGAAAATATTTCCGGCATATCCTTCGTTTATCAATATTCTTTGTTGCAGTTCTTCAGAGGTAATGAGTACGGGAACGACGGATACGCGGTATGTGTGGGCGGTTGAATATGCAAATCCGCTTAAATGGGGTACTTTGTCAAAAATAAATAAGGGGTCGTCAGTGTCGGGATATATACCGGTAACTTCATTTTGAAGCGATGAGTAAAAGATATTATTATATAATGTGCTTTTTAGTTTTGCTGCCTTGCCTGGGGGCTGTCGCTCAAAGTGTTGGCAAGGGGAAGGGGGGAGGTTTATACCTGGAAGATCATGCCCGGGTGATCGGAACTGTGGTACACAGTAACCGGGCTGAAGACGGATTCGGTATTTATGGCGGAGATGTTGACGTGATCAATTGTACGGTTGCCGGCAATGCAATGGCTGACCGGATGCTGACCGGAATAAGGCCGGGGTATATCTATTGTGCCGACGGGAGTATCATCGACCGGGATACCTATCGGGCAAATCCTGGAGGAAAAGAGGCTGTCGGAATTGTTTTTTGGATAAACAGTGATTTGTATACTCCTTTGAAGGGGTATGTCGTGGCTTTGAGTCAGGAGGTGAAAGTGTGGGGAGACGGACCGTCACAAACGGAAGATTTCGAATATGCCGTTTTCGATACGGCGGCTTATGAGAATACCCGCTTGTGGGCAACCGTTAGTGAAGCCGCCCGGTATTGTAAGGAGTATACAGCCGGGACTTTTGCCGGTAACTGGGCGTTACCGGCCGGTTATCAGTTGGCGGCATTGTTTACGGCGTTGCCGGAAGTTGAAGCGACATTACAGGTACTTGAAGAGCAAGGGGTGGCTGTATCGCATTTTACGGAAGATTTTTATTGGAGCTCTTCGGAGACATCCGATATCGGAAATATGTGGGTATTGAATTTTGGGAAAGAAGGGGATGGTTCGGTTGGAGATATTATCGGTGCTTTTTCCCCACAGGCAGGTACTGCTCCGGCTATGGTACGGCCTGTATTTGCGTATTGATTTATAAGTGTATGTAACTATGATAAAGAGATTTGGTCTGGTAGCCCTTTGGGGAATATTGATCTTTTGCGGATTGACGGCTTGGGGGCAGGATGCCTCTGAAGCTGCTGTCAAATTGGGAAGTGGTGCGACTTTAAAAAATACGATCATCTGGGGGAATAAGGGTAAGCAGGTAGGGGACGGTGTTAACGGGGTCAATTGTTATATTCAGCTACCCGGTAAAGCGAGTCCTTTGTTTGTCGATTCATTGAATAACGATTTCCGTTTGATGAAAGATTCGCCTTGTATCGGAGCCGGAATAAACGATGTTTTGGGCACTATTTTTGGAAGTGATGCTTTGGATCTGTGGGGAAATAAGCGCTTTGTCGATATTATCGATATCGGAGCAAATGAATATACTTTTTATAAGGTTTATTTTGATATACCTTCCGATGTGGTCATCGAGTCTGTCCGGGATGCCGATAATTGTGATTCGACACATGTCGAGCCCGGGCATACCTATCAGTTTAAGGTCGATTTTAGTAAGATTGCCGGGATTACGGCAGATATGGTTACCGTGAAGATGCTTACCGGAGATAAAGAATTGAAGCCGGATATCAATAAGGTATATACCGTGTCGAATATCAACAATGATATCTATGTGGTGATTACTTTGAATCCGCCTATCGTCGTGACGGTCGAAATACCGGAACACGGACAACTTACGGCACAAGGCGATAAGATGACGATCCCGGATAAGTCGGTTTCACCTGCGACGTCTTCTATGGTGGTGGAGGAAAATGAAGTAATCCTGCTGGATACGGTTTCTGATCCGGGCTATTATTGTACCGATGTCTGGATGAAAAAGACCAAATCTGCGGAAGCAAAGGTATCGGTAAAGGATAAGGTCGGGGCCGGAAAAGGGGTGAAGATCGGAACTGAAGACATTACATTCAGTGCTGCTTTTAGTCCGCGTTCTTATCCGGTGAAGTTGAAAGTCAATGACAGGACGATGGGAGGATTGACTGTGGTGAATAAAAAGACTGCCGCGAGTTATTCTTTGGCAGCCGGAGTGAGTGAATTTAGCCAGGCTGTTGAATATGCTTCCGATTTGACATTCGACATCCAGGCTGTAAAAAATACAGGATATAGTGTAAAGTCGATAAAAGTATACGATATCGACGGTAGCAGTAACCCGGAAGACTTGACGAATGCGACGGATAAAGTGACAGATATGCGTATCGGCGGAATGGTCGTGGAAGTGATTTATGAACCGGAGCAATGTATCGTATCCTGGTATTGTACAAACGGGAATCTGACATTGGATAAAGGAGGTGTTCCGGAAAGTATTACGGGTGGAGGTTACAAAGTGAACTTACCTTATAATACCCTGATAACGATTACTCCGGTCGGGAATACCGGCTATCAGTATAAAACAGGCACATTGACGGCTCAACCGACGGGTGAGACGGAACAGACGGTTACCGGTTCCCAATGGATGGTCACAAAGAATACGGTATTGTCGGCCGAGTTTGAGCCGAAGAAATATCTGGTGACGATAACGGCACAAGGATTACCCGCAGACATAACCGATTTTTATACAACCGATCCGGGATTGGGGGTTGATCATTTGGTAACACATGGTTCCGGAGTTGTTATTCATGCTAAAAATCCGGAAGGTTATATCTGTAAGAAGATAACGGTAAATGGTGTGGAACGGGGCGTAGAAAATGTTACTTTATCGGATATTGTGGTAGATAAAAATGTCGAGTTGTTTTTTGAGCGAAAAGGCTATGCTATTACATATGTGAATGTAACTCCGGAATACGGGGATTTGACTGTTGCCTTGAAAGATAAGGACGCGGCCGTATGGACACCTTTTGTTGTAAGTCCGGGAAAGGCTTATTATGGGGATGCAATAAAGATTTCGACGACTGCCCAAACGCATTATAAGCTGAAATCATTGAAAGTGAAGGTGGGGGCTGATGCCGAAATGGAATTAAAAGATGCTGGTGCTTACACTCTGAATAAAGTTGAGTCGGATGTGAGGATTACCGCCGAGTTTGAGCCTGAGTTGTATACTGTTACTTTGCGTAAAAAGAGCGGAGTCGGTTTGTATCCGGATAAGGGTGCTGTCCGGTTGGTCGATCAAACAGGTGCAGATCGCTTGACGGTAGCGGAAACCGTTACGACGGATGTTACGGCACAGGTGCCGTATGGTACGCGCTTGACGATGATTCCGGCTTGTGTGCATGGGTATTCCGTTACCCAGCTGGATACACTTGTCGCACCGCATCCGGAAGGAAGTATTTTGGATGAAGGGGGATTTGTTGTTACAAGTGACGTTACCGTTTTGGTCGGTATCGGGAATACGACACCCCAATATACGATCAGTTGGGGTATCGATGAAATAAGCGGTAGCGGGAACGCGTTGAAGGTGTATAAAACTACAGAGGGAGATATTGTGAAAGGGGCGGCGTATGATGTAAATACCGAGTTGCAAATTGAGCCTGTGCAGGCAGCAACAGATACTTTATTGTATATTCGTGATCAGAGTGGGAATAATGTGACGTCTCCGTATACGCTGATCCGGAATACCGTGTTGACAGCTAAATTTGTCCGGAAATGTACGGTTAGAATCAATGCTCTGACAGGAGCTACTATCACTGTAAGTAAAGACGGGACGGTATTGGCCGATGGTGCAGTCGTGCCTGCGGGTGCCGTATTGCAAGCTGTAATAACGGCTGCAGACGGGTCTGTGGGATGTGAAACGCTTACGGTAGACGGAAATAACTTGTGGGTCGGAACAATCAGTACAGTCGCTGCACCGCCCTCAACTTCCGGAAATGTAAATTACACTATCCCCGAAACGCATACTGGCGGAGAAATCTGGTTTGGGGGGAGTGCCGAAACGTATTATAAGGTGAAATACACTCAATCTGTATACGGTAGCTTGAGTGTAGTAGCGAAAACGAATGTCCTGACTGCCGGAACACAATACTGGTATCGGAAGGGTGCTCAGGTGAAGATTGTGGCTACAGAGACAGAGGTCGGTTATCAGTTGAATGCTGCGCATAAGGTGGTTAACAACGGAGTTACTCCTGCCGAAGATATTTCATTGTCGGCCGTGGGTACTCCGGCTACAGTTTATCAATATACATACGCTGGTCTCGACCGGAATCTGGATTTGTCGACGACGTTTGAGAGGAAAGCGTATGAAGTTCAGTTGTTATTGGAAGGTGTGGTAACTGTACCGGCGGGCGGTAGTGTACAATGGACGGGAGGAGATGTTACCGTCACTACCCAGGGAACTACGAACGTGAAGCATGGCGACCGCCTGACTTGTCAGGTTGTTGCTCCTGACGGTTTTTCGGTGGAGATTATACACAAGCCTTCGGAGATATGTAAAACAGGAACCGGAACGTTTAGTTATGAGACGTCTGCGGTTGTACAACCGGAGGTTTATGCCGTGAAATTTGTCAAGCGTTATCAGGTATATTACGGAGCTACAGTGACGAAGGTCACCCGGGAAAACGGGACGGTTGTCAATAACGGGGATTTTGTCGATGCGGGAGAAATATTGAAAGCTTATTCGGCAACACCGACGACAGGGCAGGTATGTACTAAAATAACGGTACAAAAATATGCCGTTCCGAATACTGATTATGGGAATAGCCTGGAGACGGATAAGAAACCGGACGGGACGGTCGAGTTTACGTTTACAATGCCCGCGGATGATGTCCGGGTAGAGGCTGAGTTTGAAAAACTGAAATATGATTTGACCTTAAGTTTGAATGCTCCGGCCGGGGCTGCGACGCCGAAAGTCGTAAAAATCGAAGGAGGACTTGATATATCGGTATCAGCCGGAACACAGGTATTGTCGTACGGCGATATGTTAAAGGTGACCATTACATTGTCACCTGTGAGTGTCGGTAGTCTGGATACCTGGTTTGAAGTGAAATCGTTAACCGCTAGGATGGGCGGAAGGAATGTCGACCTTGGCTTTTCCTCTTCTGATTTGGATTTTGTATATAGCTTTACGATTCCGGTAACGAATCATGTCGATATAGCAGCGGAAGTGGTGCGGCGGACCAAGACATTGACGGTACAGGTTACCCCTCCGGATTCGGATTTTAAAGTGAAGGTTCAGATAGACGGAGGTGTTCCCCAATATTATCAGGCCAGCTATACGAGGGTACAGGTGCCTGTCGGGGCTACAGTGGAGGCTTGGGTAGAGGCGGGCATTGGAGCTCCGGAAGGATACGAGTTGCATCTTTTTCCCGGTACGGGCCGGAAAGAGACCCATATTTTGACGACAATGCCTTTGAACAGTGAATTGTCTCTGTATGCGGAATTCACATTAAAGCAATATCCGCTGAATATTGTTGCTATTCCTCAGGATGGAGGCTCGGTCAAGGTGACGGATACGAAGGGGAATAATTATACACAAGGAAAATATTCGGTAGAACACGGTACGGATCTGAATCAGATAACGGTGGCGGAGGCGGATCTATATTATCATTTTGACAAGATTACCGGTTATATGGGAGGTGTAGACCGCTTGTTGGGACAAACTTCTCCTTATCATGTGGATCATATTACCGATTCTGTCGGAATCGAGGCTCATTTTTCACGGAGATACCGGATTGTAAGAGGTAGCGTAACGGCCGGAACGTTGACGATACATGAAGCGGGTACGGTTAAGGATGCTGTCGGTCAATATTATGCTGCCGGTCAATCTTTTGCTGTAAAGATGACTCCGGTCAGTGACGCTTATGTCTGTACAAATGCCGTTGTTTATTTTCCGGGCTCAGCTATTGCTTCTCAGGCGTTGACCTGGGATGCGGAAGGGAATGCCGCGTATACCATACCGGCGGGATTGACTGCCAAAGATGTTGCTTTCTCCGTGACTTTTGAGAAAAAAGAATATCGGGTTACTTTGAAAAAGCTTCCGGCTGAAGGGGGAGAGGCTGAAATTTGGAACGGTGTGAATAGCGGTGGAGGAACTCTTTTATTGCATTTGGGACAAGCCGATGTCGATACCGAAGTATCGGTAGCAGGCGTTGCCCATGGTTCGGTGCTTCATTTCTATACGACTCCGAATGCACCGGACTGGGAGGAGGCTGCTAAGTTTACCGGATCCAATACACCTTATACCGGAGCTGTAACCGTTATGAGCGATACGTTGTTTACGGTACATTTCGGCCGGTTATATACGTTGACTTTCGGTCCGAATATAACAGTGCAGGCGGCAGATGGCAGTAAAGTGTATCATACCGGAGAAAAGATTCCGGAAGGGAAAGTACTGGTTGCGAGAGCTGAATTGACGGGACATGACTGTACGAGTTTGACGGCGACGAAGGATGGGGGAGCATATCTGGCCTGGACGGATACGGACGGTGACGGTAGTATTGAGGAGACTTTCAGTATGCCGGCCGGGGATGTGGATATACAGGGAACGTTCCAACCGAAGAAATTTAAGGTAAAGATAGAGCATCAACCCGATATACAGGCGTTTAATATATTAGACGTTTATGTTATGCCGGGTGGAGCGGCACCGGATTTCAAGGTAGACCGGGCAAACGGTTCATTGGCGGAATATTTGTCTACTCTGCGTTTGGACTTGTCTACTTTACAATTGCATCCCTGGTACGAGGGACCGGTAACGGTGACGGCTGTTATGCATGGAGATCCGACGGTTTATGATTTGCAGGTAAATAATGTCGTGGTAAAAGACAGTGTAACCATTACGGCAAGGGCTCACCGGAAAAGTAAACAATTGAATATTGTTTTGCAGCAGGAAAGCGGGGCAAACGGTAATCAGGTGGTTGTACAATTGGAAGACGGTACACAGCATACTTTTACGGCTGACGGTAGTATTACCGTTGATGTCGGCGCTCCTGTTGAGATATGGACGATGGATGCAGAAGGTTGTAAAACCGTTTTGCTTTCCGCTAATGACGGGATAACGACACCGGTTACGAATGCTCCTTTTACGTTAAGTCTGGTCAATATGCCGGACTTCAATGTGACGGTGACAGCTCGCTTTGAATTCAAGCGTTATCCGGTTTACTATACGACGAATCCGGGCGGACGCCTTGTAGTCGACAAAATTTTTAACGGTGTTGCGGAAGGTACTGTGGTTCATTCGGGAGATGAGGTAAAACATTTTACAGAACTGACGGTTCGGGTTGAACCGGAAAGTCAAAGCTGGCAGTTGGTACCCGGAAGTTTTATTACCAGAATGGGAGGAGTTGCGATGACCGATCCGGCTTATGTAGCTTCTGTCAGTGCTGCCGTAAATATAGACGCGAGCTTTGAGCGGATTTATGAAGTACGGAAAGAAACTACCGATCCGACAGAAGGAATATTGGAGGTTTCCCGTGCGGATACCAATGCCGTTGGTCATCGCTATCCGGCGGGTACAACTCTTAAAGTGAAAGCGGAGCCTCAAACCGGTTATGAAGTTGTGGGACTGACGATGAATGGGGAAGCGCAAACGGTATTGCCGGAGGGAGGTGAAGTTATTTGTACGATACCGGGAGGTAATTTATCTGTGGACAGTGTTGTTTTCCATGTTGAATACGCATTGAAAAAGTATGATGTCACCTTTGTTGTCAAGGGAGAAGGGACGATGGAGGTCAACGGATTAGCCGGCGGAGTGCTGCAACTTGCGTCTAATTCGAATAAGAGTCGCAGAACCGAGCATTTTACTTTATTGGATGTGGTTGTAAATCCCCTGTCAGCGGCTTATCTGATTGAATCTTTTACAATAAACCGGGCGGACGGAACTTCGGTTTCGATAAGCGGGAATCAGACAACTGTGGAGATCACCGGAAAAACCGACATTGTCGTTGAATTCCGGAAATATTATTGGATTACCTATGAACAGCCGCAACACGGTGTATTGAATGTGATGGAGAGCGGTAAGGCGGTAGGACAATATGCGCGTTATCCCGGATTGACGGCTTTTGACGTTTGGGTCGAACCGGAGGAAGGTTATGAAGTGGAGGATTTGACATGGAATGAAGGAAATGTTGTCAATAATACGGTTATGTTGCCGAAAGAGGATGCTTTGTATGATACTGTACGGATCAAGGCCCGTATGAGGATCATACCGTGTAAGCTGGTGGTTGTGCAACCGGATAGCGGGTTTATCAAAGTGGAACGTATGGATGAATATGGAAACTGGGTAAGCCTGGATGTCAGTTCACCTGTAACTTTGGATTATTGGACACAGATTCGGGTAAAGTCGGATGTTTATAATCCTGCCGGTTATGAAGTGAAAGACGTTCTGGTTAACGGACAACCCCACCCACAGGGAGAGATTTGGACAATGCGTGGAGAAACCCGTGTGGAAGCCGTCGTAGCACCGCGTCTTTATACAATTGATTATGCCGATCCGCAGTTCGGGCATTTACAGATCGAGACGCCGGACGGCACTGTCAAGCCCGGAGACAAGGTACCTTATCGTACGCCTTTGACTATAGCTGCTGTGCCGGATGATCCGGAAGGATATGAGGTTATTGAGGTGAAAGTAAACGGACAGGAAATAGAGAATGAAGATTTCTGGATCGTATTGGAAAATACGACGATCTCAGCGGTTATCAAAATTCGTCAATGGACGGTATCGTCTTTTGTAACCGGTAAAGGAACGCTGGATTTGCTTTTGCCTGATGGAACAGCGGTACAATCTCCTTCGGATATTATCGATCATTATACGGTATTACGGATAAAACCGGTGGCCGATCCGGGCTGGAAGTTGTATTCCCTGGAAATAGACGGGGCAGAGATGTTGCCGGACAGTACCATTACGATTACCCGGGATGCTCAGGTTACTGCTGTATTCCGGGAACGGGAAACTTATTTATTCCCGGTAGCCTTTACGCCGAATGGAGACGGATACAACGATAATTGGGAAATTTCCGGTTTGTGGCAGGCACCGGAGAATACGTTGGAAATTTTTAACCGGGATCAGCAAAGTTTATATAAGGCGGCTCCTTATATGAACGAGTGGAACGGTACGACAGATAATGGGAAGATATTACCGGCAGGGACCTATGTCTATAAATTTACAGATGGACAGGGGGGTGTTTATATGGGCTTGGTTTCTATTGTAAGAAATTAATTATGAGATATATCGTTTCCATTTGCTTGTGTTTTTTTGCCTTGCTGAGTGAGGGCAATAACGTACGTATTGTGGGAACGGTCAAGACTCCGCAAAGCGGTATAGAGGGGGACATCGTGAGCGTATATTTTACGCTGGAGTGGGAAAATTCATGGCGTGACAGTTATAACCATGATGCCGTTTATGTTACGCTGCGGTATAAGTTTATGAACGCTAGTCCGGAGATCTGGTATCCGCTTTGCATTTCGGACGAGGGCAACAGTGCAGACAACGGTTTTGTCTGCGACGTAGCTCCGGGCCAGACGGCGGGCCGTAATGTGGGTGTATTCATATACCGGAGTAAGGCCGGAACGGGAATTTCCCGCACGAACGTTGTTCTGAAGTGGGATCTTTCGACCACCGGTGGTAAGGTACAGCCTGGAACGGTAGGAATGGGTCAGATCATCCTGGCCTGTACGGGCATCGAGATGGTTTATATTCCGCGTGGTGCTTTCCGTTTGGGAGACAAGGCGTATACTGACGGTACGCAGTCTTCACGTACTTTTTACCGTCCTGAAGTTTTTATTCCCCGGTCCTGGGACCTTGTAGATACGTGCTATTACATAGAGACGAACCCTAACAGTCCGGTATCGCCTTACCTTGCGGCTAACCGTGTGAACGACCTTACGAACAGTGAGACGAACGCTTGGGTGGGTCATCCGAGCGAGAGCACACTAACCTGGACGATCGATTTCCGTAAGCGTCCGGACGGAACGGAGACGGGCTGGCCCGGTGATCCTTACGGTAAGGGTCCGACGGTCCGTTACCTGAGCATCGAGTCTATTCCCGGCCGGGTTCCAGCTAAATGGAAGCTCTGGGCTGCTAACGACGATGTTCCCGGTAGCTGGGGTACGGAACCCATTTATACGGGTACGGGCAGTGACTGGGTGACGAGCCTGGAACGAGTTTATCCGGGCACGAAAGCAGTCAAAGTGACGAATCCGGGCAATTACCGTATGTACCGTATCGAGGTATCGCGCAGCGATATGCCTGGGGGTAAATCTCCTGTGATCAAGTCAGTCTCGATGACGGAGCACGACCTTTCCCGTGACTATGACAATACCTTTCTGATCGATACGAGCACGACACTCCTTGGAGGATTGCGTGGTCTGAACGGTCTGGATGACGGGGAGACGTGGCCTTCCTCGGAGACGGTTCTGGGCAGTGACTACCCGAACGGTTATAGTGCGTTTTATGTGATGAAATACGAGATGTCGCAGGATCAGTACTGCGGCTTTCTGAATATGATAGGGGCCCGTGAACGGGAAAACCGTACGGTCGGCGAACGTCTCCGTAGTTTTTCAGCCCGTGATTATGTTTTCGGCGGTGACCGTAAACATGCTTCCAACCGCAACGGAATCGTAATCAGTACGCGTAATGTAACGGGCGATACGGTAAGTTTTGCCTGTGATCTCGATCCGGAAACACCTGTTTCCCTGGATGGAGACGGCTTGCCTCTGGCTTGCAATTACCTGACGGTAAGCGATATGCTTGCCTATGCATCCTGGGTTGGTTTGCGTCCCCTTACAGAGTTGGAGTACGAGCGTCTTTGCCGCGCCCCCTATCCTTATGTACCGGAGCCTTTCGAGTGTTCGTGGGGTACGACGGTAGCACAGGCCCCCGGGAGTTTGTCTGAGGGTGGTAAGACGAATGAGAGTGTGAGCAGCGGTAATGTGAATTACGGTAACCGAATCGGTGGTCCTTTGCGGGTGGGTATTTTTGCGCGTACCGGTGGTAGCCAGGAGTCTTCGGGTAGCAGTTTCTGGGGTGTTCAGGACCTGAGCGGTAATCTGAATGAGATTTATTATAATGCGAATGCAGCCGGGCGTAAGTTTAAGGGGACGAAGCACGGTAACGGCGATTTGGCAGGTTTATCGACGGTAAACGGCTGGGGTTGGGTAACGGATGCGGCCTGTTTCGGATTGCGCGGAGGGAGTTTCCGTTCAGGTTCCCCTACGGATTTGTCCGGTTCCAACCGTCAGTATGCCAGCCGTTATATTACGGATATCGATGCGCGTGATTCGACAGTGAGCTTCCGTCTGGGTCGTAGTTGTTCTGCCGGACCGGTATTGGAGAGCGAGCTGGTTTTGGAGGACGGTCGTATTCTCGGGACGGGTAGTATGAGCGATACGGTTTGCAGTGGTAGCGACTATAAGATTTTGGGTAATGAGCCTCCTGGGGATTATAGTGTCAGTTACCTTTGGTACAAGAGTGAGAACCGTGGCCGCAGCTGGGATTTACTTGACGGGGAGTGTGGCCGTGACCTTCAGGTTTACGGATTGGAGAACCGTGGGATGTCTGCGGGGGAGGTTCGTGATTACTGGTACCGCCGTCGTGTCATCCGTGATAACAGTGACGGGTTAAGCGGAATCGTCAAGCTTGTTGTAGTGGACCCTGATTACCGTATCAGCCGTTTGCGTGATACGATTGACGGTTACGGCAAGGGTGGTGGTATAACGGTGACGACCCAGTATACGAGTCGTTTTACGTGGCGTTACCTGGCAACTGGTCAGGAGCTTAGAGCAACGGAGGAGAGTGCTCTCCGGAGTTATTTTCTGCCTCGTTACAAGGATTTTACGGAGGATACGACGCATGCGGTTTACGGCACGAAGACGATCATGGTGACGATTAATGTGGGGGGAGCGTGTGAGCGGAGCGAGGTGATAGCGCTGGATGTGGTGAATACGATGGATAAGGATTTGATGAAGGTGAAGGATTTCGGTAGTTACCGTGGTTGGGCCGACGGTACGTATGCTCCTTCGGCGGAGGGTTACCGTCGTCCGGGTGGAGGTTATGAGTACCGCGGGGATATCGGGAGCGGTGTTTACCGTATTGATCCGGACGGTCGTGACGGTCCGATCGAGCCTTTCGATGTGTATTGCGATATGGTGACGGATAACGGTGGGTGGATGTTGGTGATGATGGGGGCTCCGGGAAGTACGACATTCAGATATAGTAGTGGATATTGGACAAATAATACTTTATTGAATGAGCGGGTGTTCGATATAAATGCGAATGTGGATGTAAAAAACAAGGCATTTTTATACTGTCCCGTAAAGCAGACTTTTGCGCGTATGACAATGGATGCCAACCAGAAAAGTATGGATTTTTTTGAGACGATAAGCCGGGCAAATTGTATTGCTTTGTTTTCTAATTTGACTTATTTGAATAAGCAGGATATTTATAGTGTTATTGCAAATTATAATTTGGATGTTTTACTGGGAGGCTCCTGGCAGCGGGGAAATCCGCAGTCGGGTTTTGCTATTACAGGAGGGGGTGGGGTCAGATACGGTATTATTGCCAACCAAACCAGTGAAACGGGGACGAGTAATGCCTGGACTCATGATAGTTCTGTTGGTATCGGGCTGGTGAGTTACGGAGGTGGAGCTTATGCATCTCATGGAAATACGGCGGCTTTATCGACGAATCGCAGCGGACGTTTTTGGTTTTATATCAGATAGTTTATGAAAAGATATATCGTTTCCATTTGTTTGTGTTTTTTTGCCTTGCTGAGTGAGGGCAATAACGTACGTATTGTGGGAACGGTCAAGACTCCGCAAAGCGGTATAGAGGGGGACATCGTGAGCGTATATTTTACGCTGGAGTGGGAAAATTCATGGCGTGACAGTTATAACCATGATGCCGTTTATGTTACGCTGCGGTATAAGTTTATGAACGCTAGTCCGGAGATCTGGTATCCGCTTTGCATTTCGGACGAGGGCAACAGTGCAGACAACGGTTTTGTCTGCGACGTAGCTCCGGGCCAGACGGCGGGCCGTAATGTGGGTGTATTCATATACCGGAGTAAGGCCGGAACGGGAATTTCCCGCACGAACGTTGTTCTGAAGTGGGATCTTTCGACCACCGGTGGTAAGGTACAGCCTGGAACGGTAGGAATGGGTCAGATCATCCTGGCCTGTACGGGCATCGAGATGGTTTATATTCCGCGTGGTGCTTTCCGTTTGGGAGACAAGGCGTATACTGACGGTACGCAGTCTTCACGTACTTTTTACCGTCCTGAAGTTTTTATTCCCCGGTCCTGGGACCTTGTAGATACGTGCTATTACATAGAGACGAACCCTAACAGTCCGGTATCGCCTTACCTTGCGGCTAACCGTGTGAACGACCTTACGAACAGTGAGACGAACGCTTGGGTGGGTCATCCGAGCGAGAGCACACTAACCTGGACGATCGATTTCCGTAAGCGTCCGGACGGAACGGAGACGGGCTGGCCCGGTGATCCTTACGGTAAGGGTCCGACGGTCCGTTACCTGAGCATCGAGTCTATTCCCGGCCGGGTTCCAGCTAAATGGAAGCTCTGGGCTGCTAACGACGATGTTCCCGGTAGCTGGGGTACGGAACCCATTTATACGGGTACGGGCAGTGACTGGGTGACGAGCCTGGAACGAGTTTATCCGGGCACGAAAGCAGTCAAAGTGACGAATCCGGGCAATTACCGTATGTACCGTATCGAGGTATCGCGCAGCGATATGCCTGGGGGTAAATCTCCTGTGATCAAGTCAGTCTCGATGACGGAGCACGACCTTTCCCGTGACTATGACAATACCTTTCTGATCGATACGAGCACGACACTCCTTGGAGGATTGCGTGGTCTGAACGGTCTGGATGACGGGGAGACGTGGCCTTCCTCGGAGACGGTTCTGGGCAGTGACTACCCGAACGGTTATAGTGCGTTTTATGTGATGAAATACGAGATGTCGCAGGATCAGTACTGCGGCTTTCTGAATATGATAGGGGCCCGTGAACGGGAAAACCGTACGGTCGGCGAACGTCTCCGTAGTTTTTCAGCCCGTGATTATGTTTTCGGCGGTGACCGTAAACATGCTTCCAACCGCAACGGAATCGTAATCAGTACGCGTAATGTAACGGGCGATACGGTAAGTTTTGCCTGTGATCTCGATCCGGAAACACCTGTTTCCCTGGATGGAGACGGCTTGCCTCTGGCTTGCAATTACCTGACGGTAAGCGATATGCTTGCCTATGCATCCTGGGTTGGTTTGCGTCCCCTTACAGAGTTGGAGTACGAGCGTCTTTGCCGCGCCCCCTATCCTTATGTACCGGAGCCTTTCGAGTGTTCGTGGGGTACGACGGTAGCACAGGCCCCCGGGAGTTTGTCTGAGGGTGGTAAGACGAATGAGAGTGTGAGCAGCGGTAATGTGAATTACGGTAACCGAATCGGTGGTCCTTTGCGGGTGGGTATTTTTGCGCGTACCGGTGGTAGCCAGGAGTCTTCGGGTAGCAGTTTCTGGGGTGTTCAGGACCTGAGCGGTAATCTGAATGAGATTTATTATAATGCGAATGCAGCCGGGCGTAAGTTTAAGGGGACGAAGCACGGTAACGGCGATTTGGCAGGTTTATCGACGGTAAACGGCTGGGGTTGGGTAACGGATGCGGCCTGTTTCGGATTGCGCGGAGGGAGTTTCCGTTCAGGTTCCCCTACGGATTTGTCCGGTTCCAACCGTCAGTATGCCAGCCGTTATATTACGGATATCGATGCGCGTGATTCGACAGTGAGCTTCCGTCTGGGTCGTAGTTGTTCTGCCGGACCGGTATTGGAGAGCGAGCTGGTTTTGGAGGACGGTCGTATTCTCGGGACGGGTAGTATGAGCGATACGGTTTGCAGTGGTAGCGACTATAAGATTTTGGGTAATGAGCCTCCTGGGGATTATAGTGTCAGTTACCTTTGGTACAAGAGTGAGAACCGTGGCCGCAGCTGGGATTTACTTGACGGGGAGTGTGGCCGTGACCTTCAGGTTTACGGATTGGAGAACCGTGGGATGTCTGCGGGGGAGGTTCGTGATTACTGGTACCGCCGTCGTGTCATCCGTGATAACAGTGACGGGTTAAGCGGAATCGTCAAGCTTGTTGTAGTGGACCCTGATTACCGTATCAGCCGTTTGCGTGATACGATTGACGGTTACGGCAAGGGTGGTGGTATAACGGTGACGACCCAGTATACGAGTCGTTTTACGTGGCGTTACCTGGCAACTGGTCAGGAGCTTAGAGCAACGGAGGAGAGTGCTCTCCGGAGTTATTTTCTGCCTCGTTACAAGGATTTTACGGAGGATACGACGCATGCGGTTTACGGCACGAAGACGATCATGGTGACGATTAATGTGGGGGGAGCGTGTGAGCGGAGCGAGGTGATAGCGCTGGATGTGGTGAATACGATGGATAAGGATTTGATGAAGGTGAAGGATTTCGGTAGTTACCGTGGTTGGGCCGACGGTACGTATGCTCCTTCGGCGGAGGGTTACCGTCGTCCGGGTGGAGGTTATGAGTACCGCGGGGATATCGGGAGCGGTGTTTACCGTATTGATCCGGACGGTCGTGACGGTCCGATCGAGCCTTTCGATGTGTATTGCGATATGGTGACGGAAGGCGGGGGATGGACGCTTGTTGTCGCCCAATATGAAAATAATCCGATTTTGGATTGGAATCAGGGAATCCGGGCAGATTACGATCCGACTTTAGCTTCGAAAATAAGTTTTGTACTGAATACCTCTCAGATACCGTCTCATACTTATACGGCATTCGGAAAAGATTTGGATCCGACATTTGTCGGGTACAGTAAAATGAAATATACTACCGGTAATCTGAATTACAGGAGTCCGACTTTATTGAATTTGAAAACAGGAAATACATATTTCCAAGTGTATAGGAATACAGCAAATTATTACAATGGGCACGACCCGGAATCGAGCCTTTATAATACTTCTGGCTGGAATAACACTCTTACTTACGATCAGACCGGGGGAATAAAATATAGTTGGGCATTTGCTCCGAGGAATAGTGATCCGGCTCAGCGTGGGTATGCGATGAATGGGTATGTTGGAGGGGCTGTTCAGGGGAATGCCTGGACCGTATGGGTGAAATGATATGTGAATACCCTGATAAGTAATTAAAAATGTAATGGATCATGAAAACAAGCAAGTTGGTTTGTATCTTTTTTTGTTTGCTTTCTTTTTCGGTGTTTGGCGATAACCTCCGGTTGGATCACGTGAAATTATTGTCCGTGTCCGAAGGTTCGGCGGATATTG
>ERZ1027061.346-NODE-346-length-20853-cov-4.904222_pt1 | contig 20853 bp, 17 predicted proteins | sample MGYA00519283_ERZ1027061 | MGnify/ENA primary metagenome ERZ1027061 (study PRJEB26926, sample SAMN06164849) | human gut metagenome | biome: ENVO:00009003; feature: ENVO:2100002; material: ENVO:00002003 | host: Homo sapiens | place: USA | collected 2012 ... | reverse complement strand
AGGCTATCGAGCGGATAAAGAATTTATAATATATCAAATGCAGTCCGGGACTTTCTTTTGATGAGGAAAGTCTGCGGGCTGTTTTTTCATAGTTTGTCGGTCTTTACTCATATAATCAGATTTGGTATAATATTTCATAAGGGTGATTATATGCCAAAAACGGAGGTATTGAGATGAAGGATAACGGACTTTTGGTTCAGTATTTTACGGCAAATACAACCGATAGCCAGAATTTATGGAAGAAGGCAGCGGAGGATGCTGCGGTACTTAAAAAGATGGGGGCTACGGCTGTATGGTTTCCGCCTGCAACAAAGGGTGCGCAGGGCAAAGAGGATATGGGTTATGCACCGTATGATCTGTATGATCTGGGTGAATTTGATCAGAAGGGTTCAGTTGGAACCAGATACGGAACAAAGGATGAGTATCTGGCAGCCATCAAGGCTATGAAGGCAGAGAAGATTGATGTCTATGCTGATGTGGCGGTTAGACAGAAACTTGGTGCAGATAAGATAGAGAAGGTATCTGCGGCGGATTTTAACTCCAAGGATATCCCTCAGATGATAGGAAATAAAAAGATTGTGGGAGCACTATCTAAGTTTACATTTCCAGGGAGAAAGACAAAATATTCGAAGTTCAAGTGGAATTGGAAACATTTTGCGGGAATAGACTGGCAACAGGACGAATTCAAAAAGCGCGTGAGTGCGCTTGAGGGAAGAGATCCTGAGGAGGCAGAGAAGGAATTCTCAAAGTATGATTATATAATTGGAAGTGAGATAGATTTCTACAATCAGGAAGTTTACGACGAACTCATGAATTGGGCACAGTGGTATGAGAAGAATACAGATGTGGATGGTTTCAGATTTCAGGAAGTTGAGGCTATCCCGGCATGGTTTATAAAGGATTTTGTTGCGGCAGTTTCAGACATACCGGTGACAACAAGAAAGAAGACAGCTGAGGATGCTCCTGATTTTGTACATAAGGATATATTTGCGGTGGGAGATTTCTGGCATTGGAATGTCGATTACCTGAATGGTTATATAAAGGCGACGGATGGTCAGACATCTATGTTTGATGTGCCGCTGCATTTTAATTTCCATGACGCGTCTGTGGCTGACGGAGCATATAATATGGCAGACCTGCTCAAAGGCTCGCTTATGATGAGTAATCCGGAGAAGGCAGTCACATTTGTGGACAACCATGAATCTCAGGTTGGAGGAATACTCGAATCATACGTTGAGGATTGGTTTAAACCGCTTGCATATGCAGTCATTCTGCTTAGACAGCAGGGATATCCTTGCTTGTATATAGGAGATTATGCTGGTATACCTCAGGTAAAAGTTAAATCCAAGAAGATGATACTTAATAAGATACTAAAGCTCAGAAAGAAGTATGCTTACGGAGAACAGCATGATTACTTTGATCACAGCGATGTGGTTGGCTGGACCAGAGAGGGCGATGAGGAACACAAAGACTCAGGACTGGCTGTAGTTATGTCAGATGGAGTTGGCGGTACCAAGAGAATGTACGTAGGAAGACAGTTTGCGGGTACGCACTTTGCAGATGTTATGGGCAACGCAAAGTATGATATAAAGATAGATGAAGAAGGTTGTGGCGAGTTCTATGTGAACAGACGTGGACTTTCAGTGTGGATCAAAAAAGATTGCAAATTATAAAAAAGTGGTATATAGTATAAATACTTTATCACACTAAAGTTGTGAAAGTTATAAAGGAGCTTAATTATGGGAAAAACAGTACACACAGAAGCAGTACAGGATCTGTTTGAGGCAATACTTACATTGGAGACGGAGGAAGAGTGCTTTGATTTCTTTGAGGATGTTTGTACGGTGAATGAGCTGTTATCTATAGCACAACGATTTGCAGTGGCAAAGATGTTGAAAGAGGACAATACATATCTTGAAGTGGCGGAGAAGACAGGAGCATCGACTGCAACCATAAGCAGAGTTAACAGATCTCTGAATTATGGTAAGGATGGATACGAGCTTGTATTCTCTAGAATGAAGAGTTTTCAACAGCCAAACGATACGAAATGTGATCAGAAATAATTAGTTTTCAGAAAAATACCGCTGTGGATGGCGCGCGAGGTGCGCTGTCCACAGCGGTATTTTCATAGTATTTATGTTATCTGTTTGTTGTGTTGTTTTGTGATGAAGTTTGTTTTTGCTGGTTTTTTGCAGCTTTTGCAGCGGCTTGTTGTTTTGCTTTCTTGGCAGCAGCCTGCTGTTCTTTGGATTTCTGAGCCCGAGCTTTGGCTTTTGCATCATCCTCAGACTCCTGTCGGAGCTTATCCACGAGATGCTCAACGTACTTCTTTTTGGCATATATGTCGACGGACAGCAGAGAGATCATGCTGAGGTCGTGAAGATATGAGTCATTTTCAGGATCGTACATAGCATCAGCCTTATTCGCGGTTCGGACAATGTCCTTTATGATATCACCGTAATGCTGCGAAAGATGCTCATAGAGGTGTGCATATATATCTGAAATGTCCTTGCCGTCCTTGTTCGCATTAAAATAGCCATCTATAAGAGGCTGGAGAAGAGTTTGTATATCGTTTATGCTGAGCATATTTTTCAGATAATAAATGTATATTAGCAATATAAGGTGCTGCTTGGAATATCTCTTTTTGTTAGGCGAAGGGAGAAGATCATTCTTGGTATAGTTGTTGATCATAGTCTTCGTCATCACCTTGTCCTCATCATTACGCCTGTTTTTGCCGAGCTGATCTTCCATAAACGTGGTAAGCTGGTCCATGTACAGGTCGATGGATGGAATATCCTTCGGGTTTATGTAATCAAGACCACCGGCCATTGATATTATATCTTTTATATTTGTTTTTTTATCCATGTAGACACCTCTTATTGTATTTGAATAGCATGTCCCGATTGTTGCATAAAATGCGAAAATAGCTATGTTAAAGTCAACATGACATATTATATAGTATTCAAAACTACATTACAAGGTTGTTTTGCTATAAAACGTGTTAATTTGTGAAAATATTAAGTGGAAAATTATAACAAAAACGCTGCAAGTGTGAATGGCTTGCAGCGTTTTGTATTTGCTATTCAGAATCTGATCATTATTCACTGTGGGTATGCCCTTGCGGAGCCAGTGTAACAAGAACCCTTGCGACTCGTTTCTTATCCATTTCTATAACCTTATAGATACAGGACATGTCTGTGACTGACTCGCCTTTTGCTGGGATGTGGTCAAGCAGTTCTGTGATGTAACCGCCGAGGGAATCATAATCCTCAGATTCTATCTTTAATCCAAGTGCATCGTTTAGATCGTCTAATTTTATGGAGCCATCTACATTGTAATGGGTGTCATCGATCTTGATGATATTGTTGTGTTCCTCCGTATCGTACTCGTCCTTGATATCTCCTATAATTTCCTCTATGAGATCCTCTATTGTGATGAGACCTATGCATATTCCATACTCATCAAGAACGATTGCCATTGTGTTTGAATCAGATTTCATGGAGTGGAGAAGATCGTTGGTCTTCTGGTACTCATATACGTATAGAGGTTTCCTCATAATGTTTCTGACACTGAAATTGTTTATATTGTGAGTTGCCTTGTAAAAGAAGAGATCTTTTACATGAAGGATTCCTATGACATTATCCCTTGAATCTTCATATACAGGAATTCGGGTATATGGAACTTCCATGTACAGATTCAGCAGATCCTCGTATTCCATGTCCACTGATGCTATGGTCATGTCGGCTCTTGGTATCATGACATCTCTAGCGATGGAATCACCGAAATCCACAACGTTGGTTATCATTTCTTTTTCCTTGCCCTCGATGACGCCCTCTTCCTCACTGACATTTACCATGCTTATGAGTTCGTCTTCAGTCATTTTTTGATTGCCGCCATCTTTGTCAAGTCTTATGACCCAGAAAATGAAATCTGCAATTTTGTTTACAATAAATATCACAGGTGTGAGAACAACCATGAGGAACTGGATTATGTCGATGTACAGTAGTGATATTTTCAGGTTATATCTCTGCGCAATAGTCTTTGGGGTGATCTCACCAAAGAGAAGAACGATGAGGGTGAGGATACCTGTTGCGATTCCAACTGCTGCACTTCCGAAAGCCTTTGTGACAAATGTAGTTGTGAGAGATGATGCCGATATATTGACTATGTTGTTTCCTATAAGAATAGTGCTTATCAGCTTGCTTGAATTCTCTGTGACTTTTAGAACCCTTGATGCTCTTTTGTTGCCGTTGTCAGCAAGCGATCTAAGGGAGAATTTGCTGACGGTTGTAAGAGCCGTCTCAGCTGATGAAAAGAATGCAGACAGTGCCACCAGCACCACCAGAATTATAATGTTTATTATGGAACCCACGCCCAAAACTTCATCTCCAATCATTTAAAAATTTTTATTTTTGATTGTACTTAATATATAGCGAGTTGTCAAGAATCTGAGACTGTGCACGGTTAAGATGCGGAACAGAAACTTAAATGAAAGATGAATATAGTGACAGAATATGCAGATAATAATAGGGCAGCATATAGATGCATAGCAAACATGGCAAAGGAGATAATGACATGAGAAGTTCAGCAGAAACTTATAGGGAAGTTGCAGAGAGATGCAGTGCGTATGAGAAGAAGTGTTCATGCAAGGGACACACAAATGATGTGACAGGCAAGAGCTGTCTGAGCTGTGATCATTTCACAGAAACAGAGCACTGTGAACTCGATCTGTATGATCCAATAGTCAAGAATCTCTAAGACAGAAACAGAGATATGGAAGAGTGGGGCAGCTGCAAACGAAATGTATCTGCCCTATACATAATGAAAAGTTGACACATCTGGCATGTATTGTTATACTTAATCACTGATAATGGAGTCGTCTGCGTGTGCAGATACAGCAAATAGTGAAAGGTATATACGTCAATGATTAGTGCTAATAATGTAACATTGAGATTTGGTAAGAAAGCTTTGTTCGAGGATGTGAATATCAAGTTCACAGAGGGCAACTGCTATGGACTTATCGGAGCAAATGGAGCCGGAAAGTCTACATTTCTTAAGATATTGTCAGGGGAGATAGAGCCGTCAAAGGGTGATGTGACCATGAATGATGGTGAGAGACTTTCTGTTCTTCAGCAGGATCACTACAAGTACGATGATTATCAGGTGCTTGACACGGTAATAATGGGGAACAAGCGTCTGTATGAGATCATGAAGGAGAAGGACGCTATATATATGAAGGAAGATTTCTCAGACGAGGACGGAGTAAAGGCTGCAGAGCTTGAGGCTGAATTTGCTGAGATGAATGGATGGGAGGCTGAGTCGGATGCCTCGACGCTCCTGAACGGACTTGGAGTTGGAACAGAGTTCCACTATAGCCTCATGAAGGATCTGGACGGTGGACTCAAGGTCAAGGTACTTCTTGCGCAGGCACTCTTTGGTAATCCTGATGTACTTCTTCTGGATGAGCCTACAAACCACCTTGATATGGATGCCATCGCATGGCTTGAAGAGTTTCTCATCAACTTTGAGAATACTGTCATAGTTGTATCACATGACAGATATTTTCTGAACAAGGTATGTACACATATAGCAGATATTGATTACAGCAAGATTCAGCTCTACGCAGGAAACTACGATTTCTGGTATGAGTCGAGCCAGCTGATGATCAAGCAGATGAAGGAAGCCAACAAGAAGAAAGAAGAGAAGATCAAGGAGCTCCAGGAGTTCATTCAGAGATTCTCGGCAAATGCTTCAAAGTCCAAGCAGGCAACCTCACGTAAGCGCGCTCTTGAGAAGATCGAGCTGGATGATATCAAGCCATCTAGCAGAAAGTATCCATACATTGATTTCAGACCTAAGAGAGAGATTGGAAATGAGGTACTCACAGTATCACACATCTCAAAGACAGTTGACGGTGAGAAACTTCTGGATGATATCTCATTCACAGTTGGACATGATGACAAGATAGCATTTGTAGGACCAAATACAAAGTCAACAACCATGCTCTTTAAGATACTTGCAGGTGAGGAGGAGCCTGATGAGGGAAGTTACAAGTGGGGTGTTACAACTTCACAGGGATATTTCCCTAAGGACAACACCAAGGAGTTCGACAACGATCTTGTGATAGTAGACTGGCTCACCCAGTACTCAGATGAGAAGGATGCCACATATGTAAGAGGTTTCCTTGGAAGAATGCTCTTTGCAGGTGAGGACGGAGTGAAGAAAGTTAAGGTTCTCTCAGGAGGAGAGAAGGTCAGATGCCTTCTGTCAAAGCTTATGATCATGGGTTCAAACACACTGATCCTTGATGAGCCAACGAACCATCTGGATATGGAGTCCATCACAGCGCTGAACAATGGACTTATCAAGTTCCCTGGAGTTGTACTGTTCTCCTCACAGGACCATCAGTTTGTACAGACAACTGCGAACAGGATCATAGAGATCACAAACACCGGTCTGATAGACAAGCAGACTACATATGATGAGTATCTTGCAAATGACGAGCTTGCAAGAAAGAGACAGGTTATGAATATGGATTCTGAGGACTGACAACATCGGATGTCATGTAATTGCCTGGATAAAAGAAAATGAAATAAGCGAGATTGAAATAAGAAAATACAAATAAAAAGAAAACGCATGATGTGCTGTTAAGATCCAGTGTGGTGGTATGAACAGATACATCATGCGTTTCCTTTTTATATGATATGTTATTCGGAGAGGTCTATGCCAAGCACATACTCAAGGAACTTGAGTGAGTTGGTGTAGTTTCTGTCGATTGCTCCTGGGAAAGCGACATATACATCGGAGTATCCCGAATTCAGATTTTTGGCAAACTGGGTATCACTGATATCTATGGCATATGTTCTTGAGGTTCCATTTGGATCATCGAATTCCACCATGTAAGGTTCAAGAGCGGCATACGCCGATTCACTCAGATAACCTTTTAATGGCTTGGAGATGTTCTGTGCAGAACAGTACTTGATACCTGTTGCATTGCTTATAATAACGTCATATGTTCCGAGATCGCAGTCGGATGACAAAATGCTGTAGTCTGTACTGTTGCTTGTCTGGATGTACTCGGAATGCTCAGTATAATAGTCATAGTCGATATCTAATCCGACGGATTCCTTGAACTGATAGCTGCCGGTTATGTTAATGTAATCTATGTAGTCATCTTCAAAAGACAGATCAACAGCCTCGGTATCCTGTGCATTTAGAATGACAAAACCGAGTGCTACAGGTCGCTTGTTCATATAGATGGTCACTGATAGATAACAAACAAATGCAACGATTAATATTGGGGTTATAACTTGCCATTTGTAGTAGTCAAAGAAGTATGAGAATTTCTCCTTACGGCTCATCCCTTCTGTGTTCTTCTGGTATAATTCTTTTTTTGCTGCCCTGCGCTCTTTTTTGCTCATGTTCAGCATATCAAGGTTGCTGTCTGCGTGCAGACTCTTTTTTGCCGGCTTGCTGTGGGGCATTTTGTCGTCGGTGCCATCAACGCTGATTTTTCTGAATTTTTCAGGCTGTTTTGCAGCCTCAGCTGCCGTATTCTGGGCATTCTGTTCTTTTGTATCTGCGATCTTGCCGTATACGGCATTGTCTGTGGCTGCATGTTTTGACTGCACAGCCTGCTTGCCCTGATTTTTCGCTGCTGGACGTTTGTTTTTTGAATTCTTATTTTTTTTAGACATATACTTTGATGTTACCTGTATCTCTGCAACTACATTTGCAGATGTCCTTTCTTTGATGATTATTTATCAAGATCCTGTATTTGATAGTAGCATAAAGGAAAATATAAGTAAACCGAGGGCAAATAGAATTTATTTACTTTTAACATTTGTTGGTATATCATAGATTGTATTACGTTGTTCCGCATTAATTTGGACACAATGACTAAAAAGAAGAGAAACAGAGGTAAAAACGCAGGTATGAATGCTGATAAGAAGACTAACGAGAAAAACAACGAGAAAATGATCCCGAAAACAATGCCTAAAGAGCCGCCAAAGTCGGTGAGTATGTCGATGACCAGAGAGGAAAAGAATAAAGAACGAAAGAAAATGGGCAAGATGCTCCTTAAGGCTGTGGGAATAGTCCTGCTGGCAACGGTTGTGATGTTTGGCAGCGTGCTTATCTATGCAAATGTAAAACATAGGGAAGCTCTCAAGAAAGAAGAGAAATACCTGACCCCTCCGGGACAGATGGTGGAGATAGATGGGCATGAGATACATGTTGTACACAGGGGAGATGAAACTGCAGAACATGCTCTTGTGTTCATACACCCGAATAAGACTGCAGATGATTCGATAGCGCTTGAACCGTTGTTCGATGAACTTTCTGACTATGAACTCATATATGTGGACAGGAGCGGAAGTGGTTACAGTGATGACTGGAATGCGCCGAAGGACATAGACTCAATGCTGGCCGAGACAAGAGCGGCAGTCAAGGCTGTCACAGGAAGAACTTCATATATACTTGTGGCGAGCAAGAGCGGCGGAACATTGGCTGTGGACTGGGCAGATGAGTATCCTGATGAGGTGGAGGCGATAGTGGGACTCCAGATGTATTTCCCAGATCAGTATGAGGGAATGGATGAGGATGCATATTGTTCATTTGAAAACAAAATCATGCTTGAGCTTGTCAAGATTGGCGGACAGAGACTTTCAGACAGTGTGCTGCCTGATAATTCCTACAATATATACACAAAGGACCAGATGGATAGGAGAAATGCCATTATTGAAAAGGGGCTTTATACCCAGGGTATGTACAATGAGGACAAGAACCTTGTGAAAAATGCTAACAAGGTGGCTGCACTTGGACTTCCGGAGAAGACTCCTATGTATATGATATACTGCAATCCTTATACGGATCCGTTTCTCCATCAGGATGATGATACACTGGAGACATACGAAGATCTGGTGCAAAATTCCGAGGAAGACCCTGCTGGCACATACAATTCATACTATAAAGAATATGCAGAGTTACACAGCAATGTGGAGATGACAGAGATGTCTGGTTATGACCGCCTGATTGTATATAATCCACAAAAAGTGGCTGATTTGATCAAAGAATACATAAGCAGCAGGGTTAAATAAGGCTATTTAGCCGTGTTATTTACAAATTTACCATAAAAAAGCGAAAAAAGTACTTGCATTATTGTCTAATATGTCCTATAATGACATTGTCGCTAAGGAAAAGCGATGGAAAATGGGTAATGAACTGTTAGCAACGATTAGTAAAATTGCTTATCAAGTTCATAAAACGAACTCGAAAGTTGGCTAAATTGACAGACGACTGATTATCGGTTGCCTAGCCGGTATGAAAGGAGTTTGGCAAGTTGCCACATTTGAGTAAGAGATTATATTTTTAAGGAGGGTTTTTTTGTGAGAAAATTCAAGAAGGCATTAGTTCTTTCATTAGCATGTGCTATGGGACTTTCACTCGTAGCTTGTGGTGGTAAGGATGACGCAACAACAGAGGCTAAGAAGGACGACACAACAACAGAGGCAGCAAAGGACGACGCATCAGATACTACTTCAGAGGCAGAAGTAAGCAACAGTGATGAGGGCAAGATTCTTAACATCTACGCTTGGAACGAGGAGTTCAAGTCAAGACTTACAGCTCACTATCCAGGATATGAAGAGGTTGATGGAACTCATGGTAAGATCGGTGATGTTGATGTTAATTGGGTAATCGTTCCTTCAGATGACAACGCTTACCAGAATAACCTGGATCAGCAGTTACTTAAGCAGGCAGATGCATCAGCAGATGACAAGATCGATTTATTCCTTGTAGAGGCTGATTACGCACTTAAGTATGTTGATACAGACTACACAATGTCAGTTTCAGATCTCGGAATCACAGATGACGAGCTTGCAAACCAGTATCAGTACACAAAGGACGTTATGACAGATTCAAACGGAACACTTAAGGGTGTTTCATGGCAGGGCTGTCCTGGTGTTCTTATCTACAACAGAGACATCGCAAAGGATATGTGGGGATCAGACGATCCTGAAGAGGTTCAGAAGCATGTATCAGATTGGGATACATTCTATGCAACAGGTACAGAGTTAGCAGCTAAGGGCTACAAGCTCACAGCAACAGTTAACGATACATATCGTGTATATTCAAACAACGTATCAAGCAAGTGGGTTGAGGATGGCAAGCTCAACATCGATCCACAGTTCAAGGCTTGGGCAGATGCAGAGAAGGCATCATTTGATGCTGGTCAGACAACAACTGGCGACCTTTGGGGCGATGAGTGGAAAGCTGGATTCTATCCAGAAGGAAAGGTATTCGCTTACTTCGGACCAGCTTGGATGATCGATTTCTCAATGGCTGCTGATGATGAGAAGTCAATCGCACATGCAGGCGGTTGGGGCGCAACAACAGGACCTCAGGGATTCTTCTGGGGTGGTACATGGATCTGTGGTGCTACAGGCACAGACAACCCAACACTTGTTGCTGATATCATGAGAAAACTTACAACAGATACAGATATCATGACAGATATAGTTAAGGCTGATAACGACTTCGTAAACAACAAGCCAGCTATGGATGCTATGGCTGCTGATACATCATATGGTGATGCAGTACTTGGCGGACAGAACCCAATCGGTATGTTCTGTGCAGGCGTTGAGAAGATCGACCTTTCTAACATCTCAGCTTACGATCAGGGATGCAATGAGTCATTCCAGAAGGCTATGAAGGATTACTTCACAGGTCAGTACGCTACATACGATGAGGCTGTTGAGGCATTCAAGCAGGATGTTGCTACAAAGTATCCAGCAATCACAGTAGAGTAATCAATATTAGGTCTGTATAACACAAGCATAGTATTATACGCGTGCCTGTCTGGCAGGTGCCAGACGGGCACGTTTTTTATGCTCATACAGACTTTACTAGGGAGGTTATAGAATGAAAAGTAAAAAAGGCAACATAGTACGCTATAACCGTTGGGGATACTTTTTCTTGATTCCGTTTGCGGTTGTTTTCATAATTTTCCAGTTGATTCCACTGTGCTCAACTATATATAACAGTTTCTTTAAGCACTTCTTTGATGGAATTATGGAGATTGGCCCTGAACCGGTGGGATTGGACAACTATGTTAGTATGTTCAAGAACGGAAGTATTTGGACATATTTTGGAAACACAATGATTATGTGGATCATGGGATTCGTCCCACAGATCCTTGTTTCACTTCTCCTTGCTTCATGGTTTGCTAACCCAAGCCTGAAACTCAAGGGTAAGGCATTCTTCCAGACGGTTATATATCTTCCAAACCTGATCATGGCATCTGCTTTTGCGATGCTGTTCTTTGCTCTGTTCTCCAAGGTAGGCCCTATCAATGGCATGTTACAGAGCATGGGAGTAATAGCTGAGGGAAATCCATATGATTTCCTTGGACATACAGGCTCAGCAAGAACACTTGTTGCATTCATGAACTTCTTGATGTGGTTTGGTAATACAACTATCCTTCTTCTGGCAGGTATGCTTGGAATTGACACGTCACTTTATGAGGCGGCCGAGGTGGATGGAGCTACATCTAACCAGGTATTCTTCAAGATCACACTTCCTATACTGAGACCAATCTTGGTATATGTTATGATCACATCTCTTATCGGTGGTCTCCAGATGTTCGATGTTCCACAGATTCTGACAAACGGTTCTGGTGGTCCAAAGAACACAACCATGACACTTATCATGGCTCTGAACAAGCACTTGTTCAGTAAGAATTATGGTATGGGCGGTGCCCTTTCCGTATTCATGTTCGTTATAACCGGTATCTTGAGTATGATTGTATTCAGAATGAATAAGCAGACCGAGAAGTAGAAAGGGGGATGAATATGGACGGAAAGAAAGAAAGAGGTTTACCAGTCAAGACAAGGCGAATCATTGCATATACAGTATTCGTAATTATCACGATTCTTTGTCTGTTCTGGTTCTATGTACTTTTTATAAATGCGACAAGATCGAATGCTGAGCTTAACCGTGGATTCACCATGATCCCAAGTAAGTACGCAGCTAAGAACTTCAGTGGTATTATCCATGGAACGCAGCCTATATTTACAGGCTTGCTTAACAGTTTTATAGTTGCTGCATGTACAGCATTCTTATGTACGTACTTCTCAACAGTAACAGCGTTTGCAATCTATGCATACGATTTCAAGTTGAAGAAGGCAATATTTACATTCATACTTGCAATCATGATGATCCCTACACAGGTAACTGCACTAGGTTTCGTTCAGTTGATTGACAAGATGGGACTTATGGACAGCTTTATTCCGCTGATCGTTCCAGCAATTGCTTCACCTGTAGTATTCTTCTACATGAAGCAGTCCATGGACGCAGGACTTCCGAAGGAGCTGCTTGAGTCAGCACGTATAGACGGTGCAGGAGAGTTCCGTATCTTCAATCAGATAGCGCTTCCGCTTATGAAGCCATCTATTGCAGTACAGGCGATCTTCTCATTCGTATCAAGCTGGAATAACTACTTCACACCAGCTCTTGTTCTTAAGAAAGACAACAAGAAGACACTGCCTATCCTGATAGCACTTCTTCGTGGAGCTGACTTCCTTAAGTTTGATATGGGTCAGGTTTACATGTTCATCGCATGTTCAATCCTCCCAGTTATCATAGTTTACTTGTGTCTGGCAAAGAATATCGTTGCTGGTATGACAAGTGGAGCTGTAAAGGGTTAATTGCAACAATACACAATATTTATCACACAAGGTACACAAGCAATTGTGTGCCTTGTATTTTTGAGGAGAACATATGGCACAGAATGGAAATATCAAAACAAATATATTTCAGAAACTGGAGAAATTCGGAGACTTATTTATAATCAATATTTTGTTTATAATCACAAGTATTCCCATTTTTACCATAGGAGCGGCGACAACCGCTATGTATTCTTTTACGACTAAGCTTGTAAAAGATCAGGAAGGACCGGTGTGGAAGAGTTACTGGTCTGCATTTAAGAAGAACTTCAAACCGGCCACCAAGGTGTGGCTTGTCATATTGGTCATATTGGCAGCGATGTATGTGGAATATGTACTTTCGTTTTCGATGGGAGGCCTGGGATACGCACTGATCCTCGGACTTATGGCACTTGAGGCAGTGTTCCTCAGTTTTACACTTCCAATGCTTTTCCCGATGGTGGCTAGATATGAGAACACGACAGGTAACTATATAAAGAACTCATTTCTGATATGTATTGCGAATCTTGGATCATGGTTCTATATGTTCTTTATATGGGTACTTCCTATAGTACTCTATGCTTCCAACAACAAGATATTATATTATACATGGGTGCTATGGCTTCTGATACTCATAGGTGTTCTTGCGTATGCAAGCTCTATGGTTATCAACAGACTCTATGATAAGATAGAGAGCAAAGATGGAAGTGAAACGGAGACCGAGGAGACAGACGATGGCGAGGCGCTGCCTATGGGCAGGATTACCAAGCATCTCATAGATGCCTCTAAGATCAATGTGGATGAGGATGATACGGAACAGGATGATGCAAGAGAGTAATACTGACCATTGATCCATAGGGATAATGAATAAGGGCGACAATAAGTGTGAGATATCATTTTATAATAAAACTAAAGGACGAAGAAGCAGGCTATGAAGAGAATGAGATTAACAAGTTGTGTATGTGCGGCAGCACTTGGTCTGTCCATATTGGCGGGCTGCGGCAGTACGGATAATACCTCTGATGGTGGTAAGACACAGAGTACCGCAAGCAGCACGGACAGCAAGGCGACGGATAACAGTGATGCTGTTATGACAGTTGGTGAGTATAATATAGGTAAAGATGAGCTTATGCTTTACAGTATACTTGAGATTTTGTCGGGAACTGTACAGTATGAGGACATACAGAAGGACGAGGAGAAGTACAAGCAGGTTGTCATTGATAATATAGTGGAGACCAAGATGGCAGGGGATGCGGCTAAGGATGCCGGAATGGAATTCACTGAAGATGATGAGAACACCAGAGACAGTCTCATAAAGAACTTTACAACTTATGTACCAAAGTCAGTGAGGGAGAAGTATGGAATAAGTGATGAACTCATAGATTCCGTGTTCAATGATACTTCCATAATGAACAAGATTGAGACGAATACTCGTAATGAACTCGGAAAGAAACTCACAGCGGATCTGAAGGAGCAGTATAAGGATTATAATTTCCAGAAGATATATTATATTACATTCCCGAAGGTAAAGGCTGACGACGATGGCAATCCGATGACGGATGATAATGGCAATTATGTAAAGCTTGATGACAAAGAGCTTGCGGATATGAAGTCCAAGGCTGAGGCTGCTGTCAAGGAAATAAATGCAGGGGCAGATGCCGAGGAGACAGCCAAGAAGTATGGCGTCGATGCCTATTCTGAGGAGAAACAGAGTTATGTCGGCGGTTATGCAGATGATATGAATGAAGTGATGGATAAGCTTGCTGCCGGGCAGTGTACAGAGGTGTATGAGGCGGAGACAGCATATTATGCCATAGCTGTACTCTCAGACCATGACAGTGATCTGCTTGACAGTTTTGCTTATCAGTCTGCAGAGGCGCAGGTCGACACAGAGCTTGAAAAGACAAAACAGCAGTGGATAGACAGTTGTGATGACAAGGGTGGCATCGTCTACAAGGATGATACATGGAAGAATTTTAGTTTTCTTGATATGGCTACGGATCTGAACGATCAGGGGCTTATGAAGTAAATACAGACCTAATATAAGAAAAGATGTAAAATGATGAAAAAGGACGGATACCAGTTACCGGTAATGTATGGTGACAGGTATCTGTCTTTTTTATATTAATTTTGCTGGGGCTGGGCGTGTAAGGTGATATAAAAATAAAAATATATGTCACATTTGTGGTAAGCTATCCGTTATATATAGTGAACGTTCAAATGGCATGCAAAGATGGACTTATGATAATGTATTGTGGGTATGTGGACACACACGAAAAAGGAACAGGAAGATTATGCATAAAGATAAAAAAGACAGTGAGATTATAGAAGAATATTACGACACGTATGAGCAGAAGATATTCCGACTGGCAAATGCCATACTTGGAGATACATGGCAGGCAGAGGAGGCAGTACAGGAGACCTTTTTGAAAATAATCAGACACAGGGATGTTGTGCGAAGGATGGCTGATGATAAGAGAGCGGCGTATATAACTAGGATCGCAAAAAACATTTCTATAGATATGTACAGAAAGAATAAAAGGAATGCGGAGACTGTGTGTACATTTTCGGGAGATGCTTTATCCGAAGATGCATTTGAGAATATGATCTGGCATGGCGGAGGTACTGCCGGTCATCGGGAAATGACGGAGGATGTGGAGAACAGGGAGATGTTAGACTCTGTTCTGGACAAACTTTCAGATGATGACGCTCTTGTGCTGAGGCTTAGGGCAGCGCGGCAGCTAAGCGTGAGAGAGACGGCGGCTGTCATGAATATGTCGGAGAGTACTGTGAGGAAGAAATACGAGAGGGCGATCAAGAGGGCTCATAAATTGATTGTAAAGGAGATGATGCTGTATGGAGAATAATAATATACATGACAAAGAGGATGTGCATAAATTTTCTGCGGAATACAAGGCAAGAAAAGAGAGGATACTGGATGGAATAAAGGAGGTTGAGAAGTCTGGGGATCAGACAAGTAAAAAGAAATATTATGGAGGATTTGGACAATTTACCAAGGTGGCAGTAATTTTAACATGTGCGGTGGTACTGCTGCCGGTGTCGATCCGTGCAGCCGTTACGGTATATAGATTCACAGTCAGCCGGGACGGACATACGGCTACAGTAACGATTCAGATGAATGAGGACGTGTATTCACAGGAAGGCATGTCAGGGGAAAACGCTACAGCGGAAGATACGGCAGATCTGTCAGATATAGAGAAGAGAGATATCCCAGATGAATGTTATTCTGAAAAAGTAAACTCAAAGGTGGGAAGTGACGGACTTACATATTCTGTTGATCCTGACAGGAGATATGTGGAGATAAAATTCAGCTATCTGCCTGCTGGAATGGTTCAGGTGGAGGAGAACAAATATGATGTTACAGATGGAGAACTTGATATGGGTATATCTGTTGCAGCATCAGAGTGGGATGGCAAATCGTATGATGTGGTGAACCGGGATGTTGGAAAGGCTCAGACATTAAAAGCAGGTGACTATGAGTATCAGCTTTTTGAGAGGGGCGGTGTGGACTACTCCTTCAACAGACTGGCGTATATTCCTGTCAAAGAACACTCGGTGATCGTAACTATGTATGTAGGACGGTCGATAACTGAAACGGATCTTAGCAAAGTGATAGCAGGAATGTCGATCAATGAGGAAATAGGAGATGACCCTGCAAAATGGACTTTGGTTGAAGATGATGTACAGGATGATGCAGATGCGGAGAATGATAGAGAGAGCTTTGTAGATGAGACTAAGGATAGATTCACAATCGTAAATGTGAATGAGAAGTTTATCAAAGCAGGATATGAGATGACAGTTAACGGTATAAAGGTATATGACAATACATGCAAAATACCTGAGAGCGACATAACCTATTGGTTTGGCGACATTGACAGTAGATTTGTTGATAAAAATGGTAAGTTTAAGACAGTCAGATGCAGGAGACTTAAGGAGACCACGGATGATATGTTCTCGACTTGGGATGACTGCAACGATAGCAGCCTACGTATGGTAGTTGTGGATATGACATATGAGGGTGTAGAGGCAGAGGGCGCTGACAGCGCTGAGAATGTCCTTGATTTTTACCTCGACAGGGGGGAGATAAACGGATCAAAAGAATTGCAGACTCCGGAAACTACAAATTATTACTATGCCGGTTACGATGCAAGTGCACAGAACAGTCAGAAGATGACGTTTGTATCTCCTGCATATGCAGAGATCGATGGCCAGAAGGCAGATGTGCATGATGTGGAGGTAGTGCTTGACAAGGATAGTGAAAAGCATGATCTAAAAGTATATTTCCTTGTTGATAAGAGCGAGATCAACGATTCATATATGTTTGTATCCAGTGATGACGGATATTCTCAATCGTTTGACTATGTGTCGGTATATCTTGGAGATGCAGAGTGATATATAAATACTCGGGTTATACCCGAAAAAGGATAATGAAAGAATTATATGGAGAGTCCGAACGGATAAGGGAAGGAGTAATTATGAAAAATATGAGAAGGCGAAGAATTCTGGCTTGTGCAGCGGCAATGTGTATGGCACTTGCGTTCGTTGGCTGTACAACAAAAAATGATGATGGGATAAACGTATCTGTTATAGAGGGAGATGATGTGAAGGAATACACCGGCGGAAGTGATGCGCTAAGTACAGCCGAGGAAGAGGACAGTGTGGGAGGTCTTGCAGCAGCTTTGGATATACCTGGGAGCGCAGACGTTGACATCAGGTCGGATGACTGTGGGACCGTTGAGTCGGCGTGTATAAAAACTGATAAGATCAATGTCCCTGATACGGACAAGATGTATACAAAGAAATTCACTATGGGAAAGATAGACGCGTCTGATAGAGAGAGGATACTGAAGAACATTTTTGACGAAGAAGAAGGGGTGTTTGAGTATCCTTATGATCTGAAGGATGAAGTGAGCCAGGCGCAGATAGACGCGATTTTTGCTGATAAAGGGGCAGCAGTCGACTACGGTAAAGATTATTTTATTGGGAAGATTGATGGCACAGAGTACATACTGTACTTCTTTGATCAGTCATGGTCCACGGATGAGGGATTTAACTTGCAGTTGGCATCTGCGAAAGAAGTGCCGGAGGATATGCAGAAATTGGGAGCAACTTTTGTGGCATACATGACATATGACAGTGAAGAACTTGATGCCATCAACAGAAATTCTCCAATATGGGCAGCCGTGGATGAAGACAACAAATGCGGACTGAGCCAGGACGAGGCTTTGGCTAAAGCTATGGATTACATGGCAAAGTGGGGCTTTAAGGATGTCGCAATGACTTCCGAGAATGAGATATACAGAGAATATGGATATTATGATGCAAATGGCGGAGATGAGGCGTGCGGATATGAGAAGAACGGATACTCTGTCGAACTTGGAGCGGCGGTGACAGGACAGCCATTATATCAGCCGGAGGCATTTGGTGTTGACACTATATCTCATCAGAGTAATGAGGATAATTTCAATCCGGATAACTATTACTATATGGAAAAGTCGGAGTATACTATAACCTTTGACAGTGACGGGCTGGTTTCTTTTATATGCACATGGCCTATGAGATCAGATGAGGATGCCGTTCAGGCAGTAACACTTATAAACTGGGAAGACGCAGTGGACAGCCTGCAGAAATGTATGCCGGAGCATTTTGCCGATTACAGAGGATACAACAAGGTGGAGTTCAACGATGTCAGACTGACATACTTTAGAACGAAGATCGGTGATGGTGAATATGAGGCGATACCGGTGTATGCTTTTGCCCAGTTGGATACTGACAGGGGAAGTGATGAGTCATATCCAATACAGCTTATCATGATCGATGCCAGGGACGGAAGTGAGGTGAGCATCGTTCAGGATGAGTCCAGATTTGGCAAGAATTAATATGGTGAACAGAATGTGAGGGATCTGTAGTGTAATTTTAGGTAATGCAATAGAAAAATAGAAAGAACAAGGAAAAAATTATAAGTGTATGTTCATAATGGCTACGGGAAAATGATATGCCAGCCATAGCCATTACGACATACACTTTTTTCTTGGTATATTCATATAAAATGCAAAAAAAATAAAAAAATGAAAATAAAAAAAGGATTATGAGAAAAAAGACAGAAGAATAGAAATGTGTGGTTAATAAGATATGATTTGGAATAGATACTGTTAGGTTTTGTTTATATATGTGGATAGGAGAAATATATGACAATACGAGAGGAGCAGGAACAGCGTGAACATCAGAATCTAAGTCCGTTTGCATCGTTCAGCGACAAGTCAAGAGGCCGTGACAGACAGGAGGATCAGTGCGATCTGAGAACGGTGTACCAGAGAGACAGGGATCGTATTCTGCACTGTAAGTCGTTCAGGAGATTAAAGCATAAGACACAGGTGTTTCTGTCGCCCGGAGATGATCATTACAGGACGAGACTTACCCATACCCTGGAGGTGGCACAGATAGCCAGAACCATTGCGAGATCACTCAGACTCAATGAGGATCTCACGGAGGCGATAGCACTTGGACATGACCTGGGACATACTCCGTTTGGACATGTGGGAGAACGAACACTTGCATCCTGTGCAGGCAATAATTTTAGTCATAATGTACAGAGTGTGAGGGTGGTTGAACGCCTGGAGAACAGAGGAGAGGGGCTGAATTTGACCTGGGAGGTCCGCGATGGGATATTGAATCATAAGACATCGTGTACCCCACATACGCTTGAGGGTCAGTGCGTCAGACTGGCGGATAAGATAGCGTATGTCAATCATGATATAGATGATGCAATAAGAGGTAATATATTGAAGGAGGAGGATCTCCCGGGAAATATTACTGATATACTTGGAAAGACCACAAGGACCAGACTGAACTGTCTGATACATGATGTTATAAAGACAAGCATGGATAAAGATGAGGTACGCATGTCACCGGTCATAGGTGATGCGCTGGGAAAACTCAGAAAATATATGTTTACATATCTCTACACCAATCCTATTGCCAAGAGTGAGGAACTAAAGGCGGATAAAATGCTCAGGATACTGTATGAATATTTCATAGAGGATGCAAGCAGACTTACAAATGAGTGTGTGGAGATGATATATATGGGAGAGGATCCCAAGACGGTGGTGTGTGATTATATAGCCGGTATGACGGACAATTATGCAATAGAGACATTTAAGAGCATATACATACCAAAGTCGTGGAAAGTTTAAGGAGGAATCGAATTGTATTATTCGGACGAAGTGATAAATGAGGTGTTGTCGCGCAATGACATAGTGGATGTCATCGGCAGTTACGCGAGCCTTAAGAAGAAGGGAAGTAATTATGAGGCATGCTGCCCTTTCCATCACGAAAAGACTCCATCGTTTAAGGTTAACAGAGAGAAACAGATGTATCATTGTTTCGGCTGTGGTGTTGGCGGAAATGTATTTACATTTGTCATGGAATACGAGAACCTGAATTTCCCTGAGGCTGTTGAAAGGCTTGCAGAGCGGGCGGGCATACAGTTGCCGGAGAAATCTATGAGCGCGCAGGAGAGGTCAAGAGAGCAGTACAAGATAACACTGAGGGAGATGAATAAGACTGCTGCAGCGTATTTTCACTATATACTGAAACATGGACAGCACGGTGAGAAAGCGTATGATTATTATAGAAATACAAGAGGTCTCACTGATGAGACCATAAATAAATTTGCACTTGGATATGCTGATATATATAGGGATGACCTGTACAGATATCTTAGGAGCAAGGGATATACAGACGAACAGCTGAAAAATTCCGGACTGGTGGAGATATCAGAGAAGGAAGGCGGTGTGGACAAGTTCTGGAACAGAGCGATGATCCCCATTCTTGACATCAACGGCAAGGTTATAGCATTTGGAGGAAGAGTGCTGGGGGATGGAAAGCCAAAGTACATCAACACCAGCGATACCGCGGTATTTGATAAGAGCCATACACTGTTTGCCATGAATATTGCAAGACGCAGCAGAAGAAAGGGATTTATATGCTGTGAGGGATATATGGATGTGATCTCTATGCATCAGGCAGGATTTGACAATGCGGTTGCATCCCTTGGAACGGCATTTACGTTTGGACATGCGGGCATAATAAAGAGATATACCTGTCTCTTATACACATCTCCGAGCCCACG
>ERZ1027061.335-NODE-335-length-21260-cov-6.030087_pt1 | contig 21260 bp, 19 predicted proteins | sample MGYA00519283_ERZ1027061 | MGnify/ENA primary metagenome ERZ1027061 (study PRJEB26926, sample SAMN06164849) | human gut metagenome | biome: ENVO:00009003; feature: ENVO:2100002; material: ENVO:00002003 | host: Homo sapiens | place: USA | collected 2012 ... | reverse complement strand
CTTCCATGAAACAGGAATGAATATTTTCTTAAATATATTAATTGCAAACTGATCACTCATTCCTGCTATGTAATCACATACCACACGCTCCTTTGATTCGTTATGCTGTTCTTCTATTGTGCGGAAAGCTGCAGGAATTTCATCAAAGTGCTCGCAGAAATACCAGTACATTTCTTTGAGCATTTTACGTGCTTTAACCTCTTCACTCTTAGCCATCGGATTGGTATATACGCTGTCAAACATAAACTGCCTAAGGCTTGTCATTGCATATCCCACATCATCCGACATGAGAATATCCGGCTTATCCATGCTTTCATTAATAACATCATGAATTAATGTATTGAGCCTTTCCTTGGTGGAATTGCCAAGTATCGCCGTTAATTCTCCCGGAAGATCATCCTCCGACAATATTCCTCCCCTGATTGCATCATCTATATCATGATTAATATACGCTATCTTGTCTGATACGCGGATTATCTTACCCTCCATGGTGGACGGGTGCCCGCTCGTCCGATGATTAACTATTCCATCGCGTACTTCCCTGGTAAGGTTAAGCCCCTTACCATCCTTTTCGAGAAATTCCACAACACGGATGCTCTGTTCATAATGCCTGAAACCAAATGGGCATATCTCGTTAAGGACGCGCTCGCCTGCATGCCCGAACGGGGTATGTCCGAGATCATGTCCCAAAGCAATTGCCTCTGTCAGGTCTTCATTAAGGCGCAAAGCCCTTGCGATTGTCCTTCCTATCTGGGCAACCTCAAGAGTATGTGTAAGTCTTGTTCTGTAATGATCTCCTTCCGGAGACAGAAAGACCTGCGTCTTATGCTTTAATCTTCTGAATGATTTGCAATGAAGAATCCGGTCCTTATCACGCTGATATATTGTTCTGATATCGCATTCAGGTTCTCGTATATCTCGTCCCATCGAGGAATCGCTGAATGCTGCATACGGGCTGAAATGTTCTCTTTCCCAATGTTCCTGCATCTGTCTGATATCCATATTAACCTCTGATCCTAAAGCTGTGAAAAATTCTCTCTATTCTAGTTATTCTATGTCCTTTCCCGTAATCCTTTTTTATTATTCGGACAAAATCATATCTATCGCCATAAGATATCCGTCAAATCCTTTTCCGATTATCTGCGCGGTACATGCCGGCTCCGTGACCGATACATGTCTGAATTTTTCCCTCGAATTCACATCCGAAATATGCACCTCAATCTTTGGAAAAGTCGTAACTGAAGCAAGTGCATCTCTTATCGCATAACTGTAATGCGTGTATGCTCCGGGATTTATCACTATTCCGGCCACATTATCAAAATATGCTTCCTGAATCTTATCGATTATGGCACCTTCATGGTTACTTTGGAAACACTCAACTTCTATTTCCTTTGTCTTTGCATACTCCTCTATCATTCCCACAAGATAATCATAATCCCTGTCCCCATATATATTTTTCTCACGTATTCCTAAGAAATTAAGATTTGGTCCGTTTATTACAAGTATTTTTTTCAATTTATCTTCTCCTTAATCATGCCGTATACTTTCTCATACGAGCAGCCGTCGGTATCTATTATTACATCCGCCGTGCCCTCATATGTGGATGAACGCTTTTCCATAAGTTCAGCTATTTTCTGACGCGGGTTTCCCGTCTGCAGAAGCGGTCTTACCGTATCATTTCTGAGTCTCCAGGCAAGTGTATCGACTTTCGCACGCAGATATACGACCACTCCGAGTTTATGTATCAATGCCCTGTTTCTTGCATGCATCGGAAGTCCTCCGCCAACCGCAACAACAAGATTATCCTCCTCACGCTGTATAAGTTCCATAAGGATATCTGTTTCCTTTCTGCGGAAGTACTCTTCACCCTCATCGGCAAATATTTCTTTAATAGTCCTTCCGGCATCTTTTTCGATAACGCTGTCGGTATCTACAAGCCTGTAGCCGTTTCTGGCCATAAATCTTCCGATACTTGATTTGCCGCATCCCATAAAACCAATCAGAATAATATTGCTCATTTGTCAAGTTCCTTTTTCATCATATTTAGTATTTCACCGGACAATTCCCTGTCAATACTTACTCCGTACCACAGTTCAAATGCCGCTATTCCCTGATACAATAGCATCTTAAGCCCGTTATATGACGGTGCATTATGTCCATTGCAATATTGCATAAACTTAGTCTCAGCCGGGTTAAAAATAATATCAACTCCCGCACTGACGTAATCATAAAATTCTTCATCCTCAATTGCTGCTCTGTCAACATCAGGATAAAGCCCTACACTCGTAGTCTGTATAACAGGATATTTGCCCTTCGGTATTTTATTATATTCATCAAGGGCAAGTGCCGATACAATGCTTCCAAAATTTGCATTAACTTCATCTGCAAGTGCCTGCGCCTTTAATACGCTTCTGTTGAGCAGCCATATATGAGATGCGCCCTTTGATGCACACAGATATGTAATCGCTTTTGACGCTCCACCGGCACCGAGGATGATAACATCATTATCTTTAATTATAATGTTTTCTTCGTCAAGTTCCCTGCCAAGTCCTATAATATCAGTATTATATCCTTTATATCCGCCGTCAGCCATTACAAGTGTATTTACCGCTCCGATATGTCCGGCAAGTTCATCAATATCGACAAGACTCCTTATAACATCACATTTATGCGGCACTGTCACATTAAGGCCACGGATTCCAAGGGCATAAGCTCCGCGGATGGCATCATCAAGTCTGTCGCTTTCAACCTTAAATGCGGTGTAAGCCATGTTGATATCCATGCGTTCCGCCAAAGTATTATGAATCATCGGTGACAGCGAATGTCCGACCGGATTTCCTATAAGGCAGCATAATTCTGTCTTTGCGTTCATTATTTCTTTCTCCTTTTGTAGCAGAAAAGCACTATTTTTTCTAATTTCCTCTTCAATACTATCTGTATCTCTTCCTTCGGATGTATCGGTTTCACAAGAATCGACGGAATGCCGGCACGATTGGCTCCGTACACATCCGTAAAAATCTGGTCACCTATAAAATATGTATTGCCGGTATCCGTACCCATAAGTTCCATCGCTCTTATATAATTCTTTCTCGACGGCTTGTGGGCATCATAAACGTATTTTGAACCGACTGCATCCGCAAATGGTTTTACTCTCGGCTCTTTATTGTTGGATATCAGACACGTGTCAAATCCGATACCTCTCAACTGTTCAAACAATTTAATGGCGCGCTCTGTTGCCGGCATGCCATGCTCCACCAATGTATTATCAATATCATATATCAGTCCCCTGATTCCACTGCGGTACAACTGCTCGTAGTCGATGCTGTATGATGAATCAAGGTATTTTGTTGGATATAATTTCTTAAACATGCAAATCTCCCTGTTGTCTACTGAAGGAACTTCTTAAGTTCGACCATAAATGTATTAATATCTTTAAATTCCCTGTAAACAGAGGCAAATCTGACATAAGCAACCGCGTCGATATCTTTGAGCTTGTCCATTACCATCTCTCCGATAACGCTTGTCGGAATTTCTTTTTCATCCAGGTTAAAAATCTTTGTTTCTATCTCATCAACTATTTCCGAGATGGTATTAATTGATACAGGTCTCTTGTGACATGAACGGATTATTCCTTCCTGGATCTTATTTCTGTCATAAAGTTCTCTTTTGTTATCTTTCTTGATAACCAAAAGCGGCACCATTTCAACTTTCTCATATGTCGTAAATCTCTTACCGCATTCATCACAGCTCCGCCTTCTTCTGATCGAACTGTTATCATCTGCCGGTCTTGAATCTATTACTCTTGTATTTTCTTCGCCACAATATGGACATCTCATATAAAACACTCCTTGTTATATTTATTGTAAGTCACATTTAATATCTATGTAATATAAGATATAATCCTTTAACGCGCTCTGTCTCTATATAATTATTCTCTTTAAAGTACTCCTCATCCTTCTCCGTTATTTTATAAAATCTCAAATCAATCACGAGATAATCCGGAAGAGGCGACTTATCAAATTTGTACGGATATTCATAAAGCTCGGTCCTGTTTGCCAGGTGCGGCACGAAGAAGGTGGTTGCTCCTACAGATGCGCCGGAAGGTATGCTCTTCATCGCATCATTCAGAACCTCAATCTGTTCTTTCCCATCCGAATAGCTGCTTATGTACCATGATTTGGAAAACGACGCAACGGGCATTATGATAAATGCGGCGCATATCGCAAACGAACACATGAATCTACGTGATTTCTCACCAAGTTCTGCATAATTTGATATTGCCAGATAAAACAATATTGCAGTAACTCCAAATACATACTGGAAAAATATCGAATACTGGTACTGGTAATCGGTTGCCAGATTAATTATCAACATCGGAAGCAATAATATAAACCGTGAAACTTTTTTGGTTGCCACTGGCAATGCTCCAAGCGGTGCAAACATATACAGAAGGAAGGGATATTTCTCGCTTCCGAAACATTCCGCTATAGCATATGCCGGATTGGTCACAAAATTTCTGATCACATCCATAAGGCTTCCGGCACCGTCAACCATAAAATTGCTGTATCTGTATGTCATTACGCCAAGTCCGTATTTTTGCATAAGCGTTGTGACCACAAGAAAATATACAACCGCCGAAACGGTCATTACAGTTCCTTTTATATATTTTCTTTTGCCGAATATCGTAAATAAGCCTATGCATGCTACATAAACAGCCGCATCTTCCTTGACAAGCATTGTTAGCAAAGATAAAATAATTATTCCTTTGATATCATCTTTCTCAATAGCATAGAACAGCCATAATATAAGAGGTATAAGGAAACAATTCTCATGAAGATCATAATAGCATCCTGTCGCAACCGTTGGGAAAAGTGCAAATATTATACCAAAACATGCCGTGGCTGATTTGCTCAGGCCAAATTTCTTACACAGAAGATATACCGGTATAATTCCGCTTGCAACAGTGATTACCTGAAGTACCTGAAGTGTTACCGGATACGGGAAGAAGAAATAAAACGGCAGATACAGATAATATATGGGTGAAAAATGCACCGCAAAATGCGATAATGTCATATTGCGTTCCACAGTCGTGACAGGCTCCAGTGTTGTCTTCATATTATGGAACATCTGTGCCCATATGCCGAAATCAAATCCCGGCGCAGAGTAATTTACATATCTTAACACCGTGAATGTTCCCGCGATAAGCATATAGAACACAGCCGCAATAATATATATTATTACAACTATTTTTGTCTCGTTGATTTCAGCAAATGTCCTTGTGTGTGATGCGGCATAAGTAATCGAGACCGCAAGAACCGCAAGAATTCCGACAAGATAGGTAACATCGGTATTGCTGCTTATGGTAACCAGCCCGTATAATGTAACCAGAATCATTGGTCCGTACACTTCTGCCCACGAAAATACTTTCATATATCCAAGGCCACAGAAAAAAGCAAAAAAGAGCAGCATAAAGCAGGCATACATCGGCACGTTAATATCTGCAGCAAATGCAGCACTGTTAAATGTATCTCCGCTCTTCAGGAAAAATACTATCGCTGTTAAGAGCCAGGCCATTATAAGCCTGACTATAATTTTCTCAAAAGTTATATTTTTCTTAAATGAATCCCAGAATTCTCTCAATATCCAATTCTCCTTCTATCTTAACCTTCCGCATTCAAATCTCGCCTTCATCTTAAGACACCTTATTAAAGAATCTATCCTGTCGTCTATATTTCCGTCATCAACAGTCAGATCCAGCGACACGGCTATGTCATTAATAAGCCTGTCATCGATTTTTCCCCTGATTGAATTGAGATACTCTATCTGTGAGGCACTCGTATCACAATCAAAAAATCCCATAAGATATGGATTGACTTTATCCCCGTCATCATTATTGTTTGCCTGTACTTCTTCCGGCTGCTTTCCCGGTACATCATTGACGGATCTGAGGCCTGTCAGTTCTTCCCTATCCACCTTCTCAAATCTGTATACGGCCGTGGCAAGAGGATATTTATCCTTGTCCACTTTACTTATAAACATATCATACGGTCTTATGTATATTTTAAAATCATCATACATAGCCTGATAAACCACATATTTTTCACCTGTTTCTGAGTGGTATGCTATGGCTATTATCTGGTAAAGTCTGTTCTTAAAATGTCTGTATATTTCACCCGGAGCGATTATTCTTTCATTTCCCATTATAGTTACTCCTTTCATCGATTTACGATTAGATTTAATTGTATAACAAACTTCTGCAAAATGCAAGAAAAGAACCGCAATGCGGTCCTTTTCCAATATCATTTAAACGTAGGATTCAGAATATTATCTCTTTCTTGTAAGTCCATAGATACCAAGGCCTGCGAAGCATATACCTGATGCTGCGAAAATCACCTCAAGTACACGAAGATTGGACTTATCACCTGTATCAGCTTCAACTTCCGGTCTTCTACGTCTTGCAAGTGTTGTCTCCTCTTCGGCTGTCGTCTCATCATCGCCTTCAACCTCGCCCGATCTGGTTGTTGTCTCAACTTCTGTTGTTTCCATAACCGGAGCTGTTGTTTCATCAATTACAGGCACTGTTGTTGTCTCTGGTGCTGTTGTTGTCTCAGGCACTGTCGTTGTCTCTGGTACTGTTGTTGTCTCCGGTGCTGTTGTTGTCTCTGGCACTGTTGTTGTCTCCGGTGCTGTTGTTGTCTCTGGCACTGTCGTTGTCTCCGGTGCTGTTGTCTCTGGTGCTGGTGTCGGTATCTCTGCTTCTGTCGGATAGGTGTCCGGCTCAGTCTCAACAGGAATATCTGCCGATACAAAATGCATCTCACCGCTTATATTTTCAAATCTGTCTGCAATTACTCTTCCTGAGCTTGTTACATAAAGATCAACGCTGGCATCCGGTGCCACTAATATTCCGCACACACCGTTCATATTTACTGTTCCATCGTAATCAGCAAAGTTCCAGATAATTGTATCTGATATTGTCGCTGAATTGTTAGCAGATGATGTCACGAAATTATTGTTGCCTTCTTTAATTGCATACTCTCTTATTGAAATCTCATCATCTGTGATATCTTTAACATTAATTACTACGATCTTATCCTTCGGCTTATAAATTTTAAGTCCGCCATTCTGGATACTGTTAAGCTCTGCTGCTGTAATATTAACCACACAAATCTGATCCGTACAACCATTTACATCTATAACACTTCTGTTCATATCAGAATAATCAGCTATAACACCCTTTGTATTCTGGTATGTTGCAAACTGGGCAAATGTATTTCTTGCATAAGAAATAGCTGCTGTCACATCAAGGAAGTTCTCCTCGAAATAAATATTTACATTCTTATTATTGGCAATATAAATATTCTTCTCAGGGCTGTTAAGTGTTACCAGATTTCCGTTAATCGTATACGGAACTCCGACTACAATATTATTAGCCGACTTATCATTCTTAAGTTTAAGTGTTCCCGGTGTCATATCCTTAAAGTAAAACGTACCCGGATTGCTAGAAAGATCACTTCCAACCCAATGCTCTGATGGGTGAAAGAGGTTGGCCGCAAAGTTGGCCTGATAATCATTGGATACGTATACATCTTCCGCCGTTACCGCATACGGCTTCGCGCTTCCGATAAGTCTCCTTAGTACAATCTGTACATTCTCATCTTCAGCATATGCCGTATTTGTAAAAATTCCCATTCCCACTGCTAATCCCGCAAGTAACATAGCAACTGCCATAAAAACCGCTCCGGTTCTTCTTGACATATTCTTAATCTTACCAATCAGCTTCATCTCTTATTCCTCCGTTTAAAACTTTTCTATATCTTTACGCTATAACTTTACTACATTTTCATCAAATCCTATACCCTCTTTTAGGGGGTATTTTTCACTTTTTCCACCACTCCACATACATTAGATTATAGATATTATATGCCGCGGTGTAACCTTTATGAACCGAATAAGAAAAAAACTCAATCTCGATGCAATCCACCGCAGCGGAATAACCGGGCGCGGCGTGAACATTGCTATACTTGATACAGGAATTTACAGGCACAGGGACCTTTCCGGCAATATTGTTAAATTCGTAGATTTTGTGAATATGCGGAGCAAACCGTATGATGATAATTCTCACGGAACCCATGTCGCAGGCATTATCTCATCAAGCGGTGCCGCGTCGGACGGACTTTACAGGGGTGTCGCTCCGGGAGCCGGGATTATATCTCTTAAAGTACTTGATTACAAAGGAGGCGGTGATTCTGCCACAATGATAAAAGCTCTTGAGTGGATCAAATCCAACCGTGAAAAATACAGCATACGAATTGTTAATATTTCTGTCGGAACAGAATCGTCATCATGTCAGAGCGAATACAGCAGGCTTATTGATGTAGTTGAAGATCTGTGGGATGACGGCCTTACTGTAATTACATCGGCCGGGAACAACGGTCCGGCATACCATACCATCACAATTCCCGGAACCAGCCGCAAGGTAATAACGGTCGGAACCGATGATGTCATGACCCATACAGATTCAAAAGGAATACGCCATCACACATATTCCAGTAAAGGACCTACCATGTGCGATGTTCCCAAGCCGGATATTATAGCACCCGGCAGTAATATTATAAGCTGTTATAACGGATACGGAAATTATATATCAAAAAGCGGCACCTCCATGTCCACACCGATTGTGTCAGGAGCCGCCGCTCTTGTATTATCTTATAATAAAGCTTTATCAAATGATGATTTTAAGAAACTTCTGTGCAAAAGTGCCGATGACGCCGGGCTTGATTACTATACCCAGGGATGCGGCAGGCTTAACATCAGCAAAATGTTACTTCTGTGCTAACCAGTCCTCAAGTCTGTCTTCATATACCGGAAATGCAGTGATGCCTGTGTCAAGTATCCATTTATGGAATTCAAGTGCCTCGAAACCGCTGCCAAGTTTCTTTTCTGCCTTATCACGTAAATCCTGCATAAGAATGTTGCCTACAGTGTACGGCAGAAGCACTCCCGGGTCTCCGACCGCCGAATAAAACATCTCGGTTGCCGTTTCCCTGTTTATCTCATAATATTGTGCCAGATAACTGTAAACATCATCAATGGTCCATCCCTCGTAATTGACTCCTATATCGACTCTCGATGAGCAGATATAGCTTATCAGGTTATTTACCCTATTAAGTTCCCGGACATTGCGGCTCATATCAAGATACTCATCAACGCAGTTCTCGACATATTTGGCCCATCCTTCAGTGGCACCTGTAAAATCAAGTGCTTTACGTGCATTGCATACACTATCGTTATTGTAGAAATTCGTAAACTCATACAAATGTCCCGGATATCCTTCATGTGCAAGCGTTTCATACATCATAAGCGAACCGCTCTCCACCTCAGATCCATTGACCTTGATATTGTTAATACTTATGTCATCAATACGCGATGACACATAATATGCCAGTGTTCCTTCGACCTCGCAGGCTTTATTCTGATATTCTATGTTATAATTTGTTGTTGCAGGTGCCGGGAAATCACTTTCCATCTCCTTAATAATATACTTTAATACATCATCAGGCGTATCAAATCCGGCTTTGTAATCCATAAATTCTTCATATGCATTGTAATCCATGGCAATCACAGCCGTAAGCGATTTAACGCATTCGTTCATCTCATCTTCCAGGAGCTCTATAATTTCTTCCGGTGTCATGTCTGAACTTGTTTTATCCCGCAATATCGCTTTATAAAGAGCCTTTCCATCATCGCCGAAACCACAGAGACCGCCATCGTTGGTTCCCGTTGTTTTAAGCTCGCTGACGGCATTTTTTACTTTCTCATATGAAGGCAGATAATATTTATCCACATACTGCTTATTAGTTTCAATATATTCGTCCTTAACCTTGTCATCAAGTCCAAGTCCGTCTATTTTATCTTCAAATGTAACAACAAGCGCTTCCGTCTCTGCGTTAAGTATCTTATCACATTGCTCTATAACTTCATCCGCCACATACTCTGGCATAAAATACCCTTTTTCCGACTGCTTATAAAGGACATCGACAGCCTCATCGATATACCTTTCGCAATCCTTAAGATATTCAAGATAATGATCCACATCATCCTGATCATAGAACACATACTCTATAAAGTTACTTGAAAGGTTGGATGTTATTCCTGATGTAGGCCCAAAATAATTATAATACATCTCAAGTCCTTCATAGTTCTTCTGCGTAACAAGGTAAAATTCTATGCTGTCATAAGCAGTCTTTTGCTCATCCGTAAGAGATTTGCGCGTTATTTTATGAAGCTTATCAAGATACCTGTCAACATCGTCATCTTCATCTTCGTCAATAAGCACTCCTCCAAGAGTATAATCATCTGCATTAAATGTCACGCCGTATTCAGACGGGTCCGATACCACAAAATGTGCATTGAAACTGTTATCTTCAAGCATCTGCTTAAAAATATCATCACACAGTTCGTCGAAACCGGCTCTTATCTCTTCATCAGAAACCTTTCTTACGGATATACATGATGTAAGAGACAGTGCAATCAAAATGCACAAAGCCGATACCGGTATGCTGCGCTTTATTCTCATTTTCAACCTCCTGTTTGTCTTAGTTAAAATATACAAGGTCATCTTCCGGTTTGGATGCACTCTCTATATCCATTGCATATAATACAATACCCTGTCCCTTGTATTCCTTACAAAACTCTGATTTAGCTCTCGCTGTAAGCATTATAAAATCCCTGTCGCGATATCCTTCCAGCTGTTTGCCCGTTACATCATCGCATACGCATCTGAATCCTATAAACCTGACATCCTCAACACAACATGTCATTGCAAAACGTCCCGGAGCAAACATGCCTTTTTTCGCATATTGCTTAGGCTTATATACAACAGCCTTGGTTTTGATTATCTTGTTATCGTATTTATCAGGATTATCCATCGCATCCATATACCATAATCCGAAATCTTCATCCGCAATCTCTATCTCGTCCTTTGATATATCAAAAGGAAGTATCTCGTTAACTTCGTTCGAGCTTCCGTCGGATGACTCAAAATAAACCTGAGCTCTGGTATTTACGGCTTTTACGCTTCTTCTGTATGCCGCTCTGTCAGAATCCTTGGTACATCTGTTAAAAATAACCATCTCGGTTAATTTATACTGATCCATCATGACCTGTCTCATATTGGAGAGGTACATATCATAGGTCTCTGCATTTACCAGGGTGATTATCTGTACAACTTCCATGAAATTCGGAAGCGAATCAATAAACTCATCCAGTTTCCACATTCCGTTAAATTCTACGAAAACACGTTCCGCCTTACAGCGGTTGCTTGCTTCCACAAAGAAATCCTTTGTGAGTTCCTCCGCATCTTCAACCATCTCAACCGTAACATTAAGGGCCGTCATTTCTTTTTCATTGTATTCTTCTTCGCCGTCTTCACATGCGATCACAAGACTTCTTGAACCATCATTAAAATCTTCGCTGGCAAGTGTCTCTTTGATAAAAGTTGTCTTGCCGCTTTCAAGAAAACCGTTAATTATAAAAACAGGTATCTGCATAGTAATTGCTCCTAACAATTCTTATTTATGAAATATGCCGGAGAAAAATGCCTCCGGCATATAATTATTATTTAAGTCCAAACAATTCTTCCATCTTATCCGGATCAACATTGGTACCTATTACGCAAAGCTTTCCGGTATATTCCGGCGAACCGTCCCTGAGTTCATATTCACCCGGAACAGCATCGAAATAAATCCATCTGCCTTCTTTATCCGGAACCATTCCTTTAGCTCTTAAGATAACTCCGAACTCGTCAGTCTCTACAAGTCTCTTAAGAATAGATTCTATACTGTCTCTGTCGTATTTATGAGGTGTCTCTGTACCCCAGCTGTTAAATACGTCATCCGCATGATGGTGATGATGATGTCCATGCTCATGATCATGATCATGTCCGCAGCAGCATTCTCCGTCATGATGATGATGCTCATGTTCTTCCTCATCATGGTCATGGTGGTGATGTTCATGTTCATCTTCGTCTTCATCATGGTCATGATGATGTTCATGATCATGATCATGTCCGCAGCAACATTCTCCGTCATGGTCATGATGATGTTCATGCTCATCTTCGTCATCATGATGATGTCCGCAAACCGGACATACATCCATTTCCTTAAGCATCTCGTCAACAAGAGATGTTTTCTTCATGGCATCTTCAATCTGCTTGCCTGTAAGATCATCCCAAGGTGTTGTGATTATCGCAGCCTTATCATTATGCTCCCTGATAAGTGCTACAGCAGCTTCAAGCTTATCTTCTGTCATATTCTGTGTTCTGCTGAGAACTATTGTGGATGCACTCTCAATCTGGTTATTATAAAACTCACCGAAATTCTTGATATACATCTTGCACTTGGTTCCGTCAGCTACAGTTATGAAATTCTCAAGTGTAAGTTCTGCTTCTTCAGCCACATTCTCAACAGCGGCAATTACATCTGAAAGCTTTCCTACTCCGGATGGCTCTATTATAATCATATCAGGCTTATAATCAGCTGCAACCTGCTTAAGAGCCCTTCCGAAATCTCCTACGAGTGAACAGCATATGCATCCTGAATTCATCTCGTTAATCTGTACTCCGGCATCCTTAAGGAAGCCGCCGTCAATTCCTATTTCACCGAACTCGTTCTCGATAAGGACAACCTTCTGTCCCTTATAAACTTCCTCGAGAAGTTTCTTAATAAATGTAGTCTTACCTGCTCCGAGAAATCCCGAGATTATTGTTACTTTTGTCATTGTTATCATCCTTTCCGACGTCTATAAAATCGTAGTTCCGCATTTGCCCGCAAGCGCATCCTTAGCGCTCTCAAGGTTGGCAATTACCGCTTTACGCTCATTGCCTGCGAGAACAAACTCTACCGCTGCCGATACCTTAGGCAGTGTCGTAATGGCTCCCATATTATCTTCATTCACATATTCCTTAAGCTCAGAGGCCTTGATCGTGTCAAAACTCTGTTCCTTATCCGTTCCTTCATTAATGACAAGCTTGTCAGCTGCCGTAAGGAAAAGAAGTGTATCTGCATCAATAAGTTCCGCAAGTCTTGCCGCAACATAATCTTTCTCAATTATGGCGCTTGCTCCCTTAAGGACAGTTCTCTGTTCAAGTACCGGTATTCCGCCGCCTCCGGCAGCTATTACAATCTGTCCGGCATCCAGAAGTGTTCTTACCGCATCGATTTCGTATATATCCTGAGGCTTAGGAGCTGCGATTATCCTGCGGTATCCTTTATCTTCTTTTACAACATAATTGCCCTTGGCTTCCTCAGCTTTCGCCTCTTCCTCTGTCATATATCTTCCGATAACCTTGGTAGGATTAGAGAATGCCCTGTCAAAAGGATCCACCTTGACCTGTGTTATAATAGTAGATACCGTCTTATATATTCCTCTGTTGAGAAGCTCTGTTCTTATCGCATTCTGAAGGTCAAAACCGATATATCCCTGACTCATTGCACCGCAAAGTGACATAGGCGCAACAGTATATCTTGAATCAAGTCTGGCAAATTCGGTCATCGCAGTCTGTATCATTCCTACCTGCGGACCGTTACTGTGTGTAATAACTATATTATACTTAGCCTCAACAAGATCGGCTATCGCTCTTGCCGCTTTGGCAACATTAGCCTTCTGCTCCGGAAATGTCTCACCGAATGCATTACGTCCGAGTGCAACAACTATTTTCTTATTATCCATTAACATACCTCTTTTCATATGATTTTATCTGTCAAACAGGCCTGCGGCCATCAATTCATATTATATAATATTTTGGTAAAAAAGTCAAAATGAGTTACCCCTATCCTTTAAAAACATAACTCAGCACATTATATATCAATGTATTGGAATATTTGGAGTAAACAACTTCCCTTGCCATAACGGGATTATCCGTTATCAGTCCGTCAACACCCATTACGGTAAGTTCCTTGGCCCTGTTTTCACCATTAACCGTCCAGACATATATCTCCTTGCCTCTGTTATGGATGGCATCGACCATATTCTTATTGACAAATCCCGAATTAATACTGAAAGCGTCAACATACGGCAGATTATAAAAATTACCGTACGCCACATTAAGCACATACCCGGTCTGTATCTTCGGATTAATCTGTTTTATACCCTTAAGTGCCTCGTAATTCATGGATGTGACAACGCATTCGTCAATATAATCATACTGTTCTATGAGTGCTGCAACCATTTTCACAAGATCAGGCTCGTTGTCCGTAAGTTTTATCTCTATGTTAAGCCGTATTTTTCCCTTGGTATATTTCATTACATCGGACAGAAGCGGTATGCGGCATTTCTTAAATTCTTCGTTGCTGCCAAACCAGCTTCCGGCATCCAGTTTTGCTATATCCTCATAATTCATATTCCAGACTTCCTTATTCACTCCGGCCGTTCTCTTAAGACTGTCATCATGCATGACCACAATCCGTCCGTCCTTCGTCTCATGGACATCAAGTTCAATATAATCGGCCGTAGCTTCCACTGCTTTCTCAAATGCAAGCATGGTATTCTCAGGTGCGTTGTATGAACTTCCGCGGTGCGCCATTATAAGTGTCTGGTCAAAGAATTCCACGTTAGAGAAAGGATTGCTGTCAAATGCACTCACCATATACATGATATTCATTACCAACGATATTACGATAACTGCCGCCGATATCACGAACTGCCTCATGCGGTGTGAATTTCCCTTACTTCCAATCAGGCTCTCCGTAACTATTCCCATATTGAATTCGTCCCCTTCATCGCATCTGTATCTGTAAAACATACTCGTTATCAGGCAATACGAAACCGGAAGTGATGTAATTATGAGAAGAACCTTGGTCACGAAAAGCACAACCCTGAACACCGTAAGGAATAACGCCATACCGAGATTAGCCTTGTCAAGTATCGTGACACCGAGACTTATGAGAATAATCATTATAAAATAAACTATATAAATTACCGCTAACAATGCGACGTTCCAGCCAAACACAAGTCCGAATGACCTTAGTCCCCTCACTCTTACCATCTGCCTGCTCTTACGCTTGCTGTCCGATATATCTCCACCGTCATATGCCATGTAATTGATGGAAAACATATGAATAATACAATACACAAACAAAGCAAGCACCGCCAGTCCTATCGGAATAAAAATATATGCATGGCTCTTAATCGTGCGCACAGCCGCGTCCGAAAGCGTAATTCCCGATGCAAGAAAACCTATCAGTGTAATATTCATCATTAATGATACAATCAGTACATGCAAAAAAGTTACTATGCGTTTCTTTTTCATCGTTTTACGGACCAGTTTCGCACCTGCCTTGAAAATCTGGGCAATGGTTATCGGATTATTATGGTAACCGGCATCAAAGCACACCGAAAGTCATGCCACTTCATAAGTAACATAAAAGGCAAAAATCAGAACAATGAGCACGAAAAAGATTATCGTGAACGGACTTTTAAGATAAGTGAAAAAATAATTATTGGTAAGATACTTAAATCCGGCCTTCCTGAGCGTAAAATCCCATCCCGCCAGATAAAGAGGATATCCTATAGCAAAAGCGGCCAATTTGTACAACAATTCAAAGACAATAAGACTTAAGCCGCACTTTTTAATCAGTGCGGCGGTTCCGGAAATTATTCCCTTGTTTCTGCCTTTGCGTCTAATACCCATAAAATTGCTCCATACCGGCCTGCCGCCGTTAAAATAACAGCGAGCAGTGTCCTGCACTGCTCGTCGCTTATATTTTTATCTTAAAGTGATGCTTCAAGTCTCGTTCTTATTGCCTTGATAAAATCAAAACTATTAAGAACTTTCGGATTATCAATTGAAGTTATAAGTGCGAGGTCTTTAGTCATCTCCCCGCTTTCAATCGTATCTATACATGCTTTCTCAAGCTTATCGGCGAAAATCTGCAATTCCTTATTGCCGTCAAGCTCGCCTCTCTTTCTGAGAGCTCCGCTCCAGGCAAAAATCGTTGCCACAGAGTTGGTAGATGTCTCTTCGCCTTTGAGATGTTTGTAATAATGTCTCTGTACCGTTCCGTGGGCAGCTTCATACTCGTACACACCGCTTGGTGATACAAGAACAGATGTCATCATCGCAAGCGATCCGAATGCCGTAGCAACCATATCACTCATAACATCACCGTCATAATTCTTGCAGGCCCAGATGTATCCGCCTTCGGACTTCATTACTCTTGCAACCGCATCATCAATCAGTGTATAGAAATATTCAATTCCTGCTGCCTTAAATTTCTCTTCATATTCATTATCATAAATTTCCTGGAAAATATCCTTGAAATTATGATCGTATTTCTTGGAAATTGTATCCTTGGTGGCAAACCACAAATCTTCTTTCTTATCGAGTGCGTAATTGAAGCAGCTTCTGGCAAAGCTTTCAATCGACTTGTCCACGTTATGGATTCCCTGGATAATTCCCGGTGTCTTGAACTCATGGATAGTTTCTTTGATAACTTCTCCGTCTGCGCCGGTAAATACAAGCTCGGCCTTTCCGGCGCCCGGGACTTTAATCTCGACATTCTTATATACGTCGCCATATGCATGTCTTGCTATTGTAATAGGCTTATGCCAGTTCTTTACAAGCGGCTCGATACCTTTTACGATAATCGGTGCACGGAATACGGTTCCGTCAAGAATGGCTCTTATAGTTCCGTTAGGGCTCTTCCACATCTCTTTAAGATTGTATTCTGTCATACGCGCAGCGTTCGGTGTAATCGTAGCACACTTTACGGCAACTCCATATTTCATATTGGCATTGGCTGCATCAACCGTAACCTTATCATCAGTCTCGTTACGATGCTCAAGTCCAAGGTCGTAATATTCTGTATTAAGATCTATGAATGGGCAGAGGAGTTCTTCCTTGATAGACTTCCAGAGAATTCTTGTCATCTCGTCCCCGTCCATTTCCACAAGCGGTGTAGTCATCTTAATTTTATCCATGGCATAATCTCCTTATAATATATTTTAATTAATTTATGTATTTTAATACTTGTCAAAAGCACTATCTTTTAAATTATACTACAATATCTGTGAAAATCAACAATTATTATAGTAACCAAAAAGGTGATTTCGCATATCTGTATAGTGTAAAGTTTATTTCCCGGAGGAAAAACAATGAGTGATTTAGCAGCAACAGGATGCGGATGCGGTGGCAGCCCGATTTCAGGATCAGGCAACTGCAGCTGCAATGTACTTCTCTGGATTCTTATTCTTTCATGCGCATGCGGCGGTGAAGGCGGAATCTTCGGCAACTCACTTTTCGGCGGAAACGGATGTGGCGATGGCTGCGGATGTGGATGCGGCGGAAACAACTGGCTCTGGATCATTATCCTTATAGCACTCATCGGCTAATTATTCCGATATGCCGGTTCCACTAAACTGGAACCGGTATTTTCATATGTCCGTCTGCATATATTAGAAAAAAAGATTTAAAAACATATGGAGCATTTTGAAACCCTGCCGCTTACTGAATTTGACATCGCCACCTGCGGCACATATTTTCAGATGATTAAAGCATATCTGCCATACACATCCGGGGAACAGCAGAAGATGTTCGCCCTGTTTATCAGACTTGCCGAACTTATGCAGACCCTTGAGTTCTATAAAAACATGCCATGTCCGTCACCTTTGGCAAGGGCGCATCACGACACCGAGCATATCGTGAACGACATCAAACGGTTCTGCCCCAAAAAAGATTGTGAAATTTTTAACATGATGTCCAACTTCAGCAACATGAACGAAATATTCAGCATCTACAATGCAATGAATTCCGAACCTCAGGCCCCGGATAAGTCATCCGACATGTTAAAGAATTTTCTGTCACCCAAACAGCAGCAGATGTATGAACAATACAGCCGGATGCTCAATAATAATCCCGGCAGCAAAGGAGGCATATGAACAACATAGACAGCCGCAAATCGGCACTTTTAAATGAATTCATGCAGCTTTCATCCGGTGTTTCGTCCGATGACATCCTCCCTCTCCTTCTTGCCTTTTCAAACAAAGCCAGGCAGGAGCACATAAGTTTTACCAAATCCGATATCGAAACTCTTTTTGAAAGCATGAAAAAAGACATGAACCCGGAGGAACAGTCCAAAGTAGAAACCCTAATGAAAATGGCTTCGGTACTTTAAACGTACCGAAGCCCAATATTGCATTGCCTTATTTAGCAACAATATTTACAATTCTTCCCGGAACATAGATTTCTTTTACTATGTTCTTGCCCTCTATTGCCTTCGCAACAGCCGGAATCTCTTTGGCCTTGGCAATTACTGTCTGTGAGTCTTCATCAACAGCTATTTCAACCTTGCCCTTAACTTTACCGTTGATCTGCACACCGATTTCCACGGTATCTTCCTTAACGGCTTCTTCATCAAATTCTGGCCATTTCTCAAATGCAATCGTGCCATCATGTCCTAAAATACTCCAGATTTCCTCACCTGCATGAGGGCAGATGCACGAAAACATCTTAATAAATCCTTCTGCATAATTACGCGGGCACTTGCCTTCCTTAGTGGCAGCATTCATGAATATCATCATCTGGCTGATTGCAGTGTTGAATCCGAGTGTCTCGAAATCCTGTGTAACTTTCTTAACAGTCTGATGATATACTTTCTTCAGTCCGTTGTCTGTATCTTCAATGATACTCTCCGGTTCAGTGAAGAAATTCCATACTTTACCGATAAATCTTCTCGCACCTTCAACGCCCTGCTGGCTCCATGGTTTGGAAGCCTCAAGTGGTCCCATGAACATCTCATAAAGTCTCAATGTATCAGCGCCGTAATCTCTTACGATATCACTAGGATTGATGACAAATTCAGGGAATCTCTTACCCATCTTAATTCCGTTGGATCCGAGTATCATGCCCTGATGCACAAGTTTCTTAAACGGCTCCCTGGTAGGTGCAATGCCCTTATCATAGAGGTATCTGTTCCAGATTCTTGAATACATAAGGTGTCCTACCGCATGCTCCGGTCCTCCGATATAGAGGTCAACCGGCATCCAATGCTTAAGGAGTTCCTTATCGGCAAGTTCTTTATCATTATGCGGGTCAATATATCTTAAATAATACCAGCTTGATCCGGCACTGCCCGGCATGGTCGATGTCTCTCTCTTACCCTTGATTCCGTTGTGGTCGTACTGCTTCCACTCTGTCGCATTCTCAAGAGGTGCCTGTCCGTTCTTGCCCTTGTAGTCCTCAAGTTCCGGAAGAACAAGCGGAAGTTCATCATCATCAAGCACATGAATTTCTCCATTCTCAAGGTGTACAACAGGAACCGGCTCGCCCCAGTATCTCTGTCTTGCAAAAATCCACTCACGGAAATGGTAATTTGCTTTCTTACGGGCCACACCCATCTTAACAAGCTTATCCGTAATGGCAGTCTTGGCTTCCTCAACAGTAAGTCCCGTAAACTCTTCTGAGTTCATAAGCTTACATCCCTTGCCGAGGTAATCATATTTCTCAAATGCCTGCTCGCTCACATCGGCACCCTCGATTACCTGAATCATCGGAAGCTTATGCGCAATGGCATACTCGAAGTCTCTCTGGTCGTGTGACGGTACCGCCATAACCGCACCTGTTCCGTATGAAGCAAGTACGAAATCGCCGATAAACACCGGCACTTCCTTGCCGTTGACCGGATTGATTGCATATATTCCTTCAAGAACGCAGCCCGACTTCGTCTTATTGAGCTCCGTTCTGTCCATATCGTTTTTCTTGACTGTCTCGTCGATATATGCCTGAACCTCTGCCTGATTCTTAATTCTCGGCATCAGTTCCTTAACAAGCTGTCCGTCCGGCGCCAGTACCATAAATGTGATACCGTAAATCGTCTCAATACATGTAGTGAATATCGAAAAACTTCCGCCGCCCACGATATTGAAATCAACTTCAACACCTTCTGATTTACCGATCCAGTGTCTCTGCATCTCTTTCGTGGACTCCGGCCAGTCTATCTCGTTCAGTCCTTCAAGGAGCTTGTCCGCAAAAGCCACCTGGTCGATAACCCACTGCTTCATATTCTTACGTACGACCGGATATCCGCCTCTCTCTGACTTGCCGTCAATTACCTCATCGTTGGAAAGAACCGTTCCGAGCTCTTCACACCAGTTTACTGGCATATCAACATACTTGGCATATCCGTCAAGATAAAGCTGTTTAAAAATCCACTGCGTCCACTTATAGAAATCCGGGTCGCTTGTCGCAATCTTGCGGCTCCAGTCATAATCAAATCCAAGTTCCTTAAGCTGTGCCGTAAATGTCTCTATATTCTTCTCTGTGAATCCGTTCGGGTGATGTCCGGTCGTAACCGCATACTGCTCTGCCGGAAGTCCAAATGAGTCATATCCCATCGGATGTAAAACATTATATCCCTGCATTCTCTTCATACGTGACACAATGTCTGTCGCGGTATATCCTTCTGGATGTCCTGCGTGAAGACCTACTCCCGACGGGTACGGGAACATGTCAAGCGCGTAGAATTTAGGTTTGGAAAAATCCCATACATCAGTCTTAAAAGTCTGGTTCTCTTCCCAGTACTTCTGCCACTTCGGCTCGATCGATTTAGGATTATATGTTGTAGTATTAGCCATATCTGCCTCCTATATATGACGGCTCATATTAATATAAAAATTCATAAGCTAAATATTAAACAGAAACGCACGATTTGTCAAGGATTGCGCGGTTTCATTTCTGCAAAATATCTTCATTCAAACCCCAGATATTTAAGAAATCCATCCAGTCCTCTCTCAATATCTCTCCACGTCCTGCCAAAATCCCCGGTATACCACGGGTCCGCAACATCCCCGTCCTCTCCCGCAAACGTCAGCAGCTTACGGATTTTGCCGCCCTTATGCCCGGTCATCCTCTCAATATTCCTCATATTCATCGAATCCATACCGATCAGCCAGTCATAATGATCGTAATCCTCCCTCTTAAGCTGCACCGCTCTCTTACCCTCACATCCAATCCCGTGCCTTGCCAGCTCGGCTTTCGCCGGCGGGTACACCGGATTCCCCACTCCGTTCCATATCTCTTCTGTACTCGTCGCCGCGGAGGCAATCTCAAACTCCTCCTCAATACCCCGGTGGGCGGTCATATCTTTAAACATAAATTCAGCCATCGGCGAACGGCAGATATTGCCGTGGCAGATGAAAAGTATTTTTATCATAGTTTTTGTCATTCCTTTCGCTTCGCTCAAGGCACAAACAAGTTATGAAAA
>ERZ1027061.333-NODE-333-length-21267-cov-5.198143_pt1 | contig 21267 bp, 10 predicted proteins | sample MGYA00519283_ERZ1027061 | MGnify/ENA primary metagenome ERZ1027061 (study PRJEB26926, sample SAMN06164849) | human gut metagenome | biome: ENVO:00009003; feature: ENVO:2100002; material: ENVO:00002003 | host: Homo sapiens | place: USA | collected 2012 ... | reverse complement strand
ACTTCGAGCATGAAGAAACGGCACCGGGAGCAAGTACAAATGAAAGGTGAAAGATTATGAAAAAGACAACTCGCTACCTCGCGTCCCTTCTTTTGCATCAAGCATGCATTCCTGCTGCGGCAGCGCGTTATGCTGCCGCAGCGTCTTTATACACCGTTTTCCCGTGAATCAAAACCTGCGTGACATGGATCTTCTCGTCAAAGATACACAGATCTGCGTCGAAGCCTTCCTGCAAAACACCCTTTTTCATGCCGGCACCCATCTGCCGAAGGGGATGAACCGTGACCATGCGCACAGCGTCTTCCAGCGCGATGCCGGCCTGAAGCATGGTGCGGATCAGCCGGTCGGAGGTTGCAATGCTGCCGGCAAAGGCTTGCCGGTTCAGCAGTTTGGCGACACCGTCCTCGACGACGATCGGGATCGGATCATCGGAACTGCCGGAGAAGCTCTCCCGGACATCAAGACCGGTTGGACGAATGGAGTCTGTGATCAGAGCGATATGCTCCGGCTTCTTGAGCTTTGTGATCAGCTTCAGGAGCGACAGCGGCAGATGGCAGCCGTCTGCGATGATCTCGACGTCCATATCATCCAGATAATAGGCAGCCTCGACCACGCCTGCGATCCGGAAGCCGTTTTTTCGGACGACGCTGCTGCATCCGGAATAGAGATGCGTGATATGCCTGTAGCCGATCTCAAACGCCCGGCAGACTGTATCAAAATCGGCGTCGGAATGTGCGATGCTCAATGTGATCCGATTGTCACGCGCAAAGCGGGCAAATTCATCCGCACCGGGCAGCTCCGGCGCAACGCTCCAGCGCCGAAGATGCCCCTCTGCGGCCTCGCATATGGCGTGATATTCTGCTGGGTCAAAGGCCTTGATCTGCTTCTGATTCTGCGCGCCTGCCTGCTCGGGCGAGATATACAGCCCCTCCACATGCAGACCCAGTAAATTGCAGGAGATCCGGGGATCGGCCAACGCGCGGACATATTGCCTGGCTGCGCGGATGGTGTGCTCTGCGCTTGCAGACATCAGGGTCGGCATGACAGAGGTCGTTCCATATTTCAGATGTGTGGAAAGAACGGTGTAATATGTATCGGCATCCGGCTCCATATAGTCGCTTCCGCCAGCGCCGTGCTGGTAGATATCGACGAAGCCGGGGGATACATACTGTCCCTTTGCATCCACACGGCGATAATCCGTGGAGATCGGCGTTATCTCCGGTATGATCGCGGTGATCACGCCGTCCTCCGCCAATAGGATATGCTGCTCCAAGATCCCCTGCGGCGTGAGCAGTCTGCCGCCGCAAATGGCGATGCGTTCCATACGCGCCCACCTTACAGAAGCTGCGAGGCACTGTCCGTGTCCAGAAACATCTGTGCATGCGCGTGGCTGCGGAGAATGGACGCCGGACAGGCGGTATCGATCGGCCCGGTCAGCATGGCTTTGACGGCAGCAGCCTTTGTACGTCCCGGCACTGTGCAGATCAGGTGCGCTGCCTGCATCAGGGCGGGAACTGTCAGCGTCAGGGCAATTTTCGGAACGGCATCAAGTGTGGGGAAGCAGCCGTCATGCACCTGCTGCATACGGCAGACCGCATCAAGCTGAACCGGCTTCATCCAGACGGGATCCTGAAAGTCTGCCACAGCGGGATCATTAAATGCAATATGTCCGTTCTCCCCGATGCCCATACAGACGACATCCGGCGGATTGTCTTTTAGAAGCTCTGTGTAGGCGCGGCAGGCTGCCTCCGGCGTTCGCTTTGCGGGAATCAGATTCACAGTGCGGAACGTTACCCTGCCGAACAGATGCTTTGTCAGATAGCAGATGAAGGAAGCGCTGTCATCCAGACCAAGGCCGAGGTACTCGTCCATGTGAAAGGCGTTGATCCGGGAAAAATCCAGGTCCTGCCGCAGCAGGCTTTCCAGCATCTCATTCTGCGAAGGCGCAGCGGCAAAAATCACATTTGCAGTTTCCTTCCGTTCCAGAACTGCGCGAATGGCGCTGGCCGCCGTTTCTGCGGCAGCGTATCCCATTGAACTGCGCAAATCATATACGGATGAAAAAAGCGTATCTGTCTGAATGGTTCTGATCAGCATACAGCATCCTCCCAATGTTGATCGATTCTGAATTTTCTGCACCGCGCAATGACCTCGCGCAACTGTGTTCTGGTCAGCGCGTCATTGCTGATGAGATCGAGGCAGTCCGTGCTGAACGTAAGCGGCATATAGTATTGCTCCAGCCGCTGTTCCAGCGTGTCGATCTGCCGCCATAAAAGTGCGGCGCGGTCATCGCATCCTGCATAAAGCGCGGTATAATACTGTCCCATGCGGAGCATGAGCTGCATGGTATCTGTTCCGTAGACCAGAAGCCGGAGGTCTTCCTCCAGTGCATGACGCAGCTGCGCGCTTTGCTGTGCGCTGCGCTGCTGCGCAGGATTTGCCGCTGTGACGATATCGGTACGGATGGCCGCGGTATCGTGTTTGACCGCAGACAGGGTTTCCCGCAGTGTCAGCAGCGCTGCCTGCAGAAGCGACAGCATTTGCTCCCCGGCTGTGTCAAACGCTTCCGGCGTTTGAAAGTGGTCGTCGACTTGCAGCGGACGCTCCGGTCTGCCTCCGTTCCAGCTTTGCAGCCGGCTCAGCAGGCTTCTGTCCTTCCACGCCCGCCAGCTTGTAATCTGCTGCGAGGCCATGTCGATCTGATCGTATACAGACCGGAGCCGTCCCGCGTATGCACCGTACCGGCGCGAAAGAAATTCCGCTTTGATCTTCGCGATATCGGCGTCCGGATCCCACGCCAGTTCTGCAAATAAAACCTGTGTCAATGCGCGCATTCCCCAGTTTACCAGCGGGACGTGCATATATACGAAGCCTGCTGCACCGGTGCGGCGGTAGACTTGAAAATCATGCGCCATACTGTGCGTAAACAGCAGCGGAAGATCCTCAAATTTGCTGACATTGTAGTATTCCAGCACCATCACCGGCAGGTGCGGCCGGATCTGATTCCAGCCGGAAAGCGCGCTTGCGTATGCCCGGTTATAGGAACAGCCGGGATCGTCGAAGCCATGCGCATAGCAGCGGACAATGGGAGCGTAAATGAGATAGTCTCCGGCATCCAGAAGATTCTGCGGGATCGGACGCTCCGGCGGCGCAAGCGTGGAGGTTCCTTCATACGCGATCAAGGCCATCTTTACATCGTGGTCCAACCGGCCTGCCGCGCGGGCGCGGTCCAGGAAGGAACGAAAGTGTGATGCCATATGCAGCATCTGGTCTGTGCCGTTTCCGAGCGCACGGCAGCGCTCGCATGTGCAGACACTCCCCCATGTATCGAGGCCCCAGACGTCGATTTCATCTGCCTCATGCCACGGCCCCATGATGTGCCGCAGCAGTTCCTCGCATAAATATGGAATCAGTTCCGGCTGAGAAACGCAGAACTGCGTCTGCAGTGCGGTCTGCCTGCTTTTGGGTCCGTGGGCAGGTGTTCCGTACCACTCCGGGTGCGCGTCCCAAAGCGTCCGGCCGGATGGGGTCGGACGATCCGGCGCCAGAATAGCCTCAAAAATATGACCGCCATCGCGCATGACAATTCCAAGCTTCCGCATGAGCGCGCGCGTGTTCGGCCGATCTCCATACGCATTCATTCGATTTCTGGCCATCCAGATCAGAAGATCCGCGCTCTCCTTGAGCGCGCCTTCGATGGAAAATCCACGGCCGAGCGTGGAAGCGGACGCATCATGCACGGCGTTCTTCGGCCAGAGAAGGCCGCATCCCGGCTCGGGCGCATATTCTCCCGCTGTACCCGGTTCCAGCCATCGCCAGCCCTGCATTTTCAGAAATTCATAGACGCCGTATAAAACACCGACCCGGCCTGCACCGCGGATCAAAAGACCATCCTTCTGCGGCAGCAGCGCGTATGCGTCCCCAGACGCCGTAAGAGAATCGGCGTGCAATTCGATCGCTGCTTTTCCGTTGTGCCGCTGCGAGACAAAGCAAATCTGTGCGTCTGGCTCCATTTGCAGCAAATGTGTTCTAAGCTCCACCGCAGCATAGCTGATCGTGCATCTTGCGCCAGCCTCCGGATCATGTCGAAAATCAATCTGCGCTTCCGAAAATGCCCAGCTTTCTGTCATGGTCTCTGCGGAAGGAAACGGAAGAAGAATTTCAAGCTCCATCGTGTCTCTCCTCCTATTGTATAACGCCCTATCGGACGATCAGGCCGGTCGCCTCATAAAATTGCTGCCCGGCAAGAAGCCGCTCTTTGAGGTTCGATTGAAAGCGATTTTGCGGGATAAACGCAGCAATTTCATCCGGCTGAATGTCCCAACGGAGCACATATCGTGCAGCTGCGTTGGATGCGGTGCGCCCGACGATCTGAAAACGCTGTTGAAAAAATGAAATATTGGAGTATACTCCAACCAGAGGCAGCAGTGTTTCATCCAGCAGCCAGGAGTGGCAGCTGAAAAACCGGAACGCATACGCCGGGAAGTGTTTTGGAAAAAATGCGCGTGCCCGCGCGAACGAGGTGTCGCACGCCGCAGGATCGAGCGAACCGCCGCGGCAGATGTGCACAGACACCAGCGGCTCGCCCGGTTCAAGTCCAAAAGCCGGGGCGGAAAAGTCCGCCGGCTCCATGCAGAATTGAAGTCGTCCAAGCTGGAACAGCCGCAGCGTCAGATGATTCGTCAGCCATGCGCTTTCGGCAAGGCCGATCCTGCCGCTATAGCTCCAATATTCGCAGGCCCAGCGGCCGATATCGTCGATCGTATGATAAAATACCTCGTCCGGAAGCTGGTGCCTTTGATAATCGTTCAGCAGCTTCTGACTCCAAAGGAGCGCTGCGAGCAGATCCGTCTTGGGATCGCCGCTCCAACGGAGCGTGTCTGCCCTGTAAATTTCGGCGGCCTGAGAAAGTGCCGGAAGCAGCGCTTCCTCAAAGTCCTTTTGATAGAGCGCTTCCAGACCCTGACGGGTATATTCCTGCCGCGCAAAGGAAATCGCCTGTTCGATGTTGTTCATTTTGTACCCAACCTGTAGAGATTTCTCAGGAAGCGCTTTGCGACCGGGTTTTCCTGCCGCAGATCCAACTGGCAGATCACATAGTGCTTGCCCTCGTATAGCTTTTCTGCCGCAGCCAGTACTGGCCCCCAATTTCCCTGTTCGTCCATATTGTTGGACAAAAGAATGGGTGTGAAGCCTTCGACGGTAAACGTCGTGTCCAGCAGCGGCGTGATGCAGTCCTCCTTGGCGTCATACCAGTAGGAGAAGTCCTGCTCCTTGAATTCGTCGACAGCCGGATGCCCCGTTTTGCGGGAGACAAAATGCAGCGGAAGCATCCCGCAGGGCTTGACGGTCACGGTTTCGCCCGCAACGGTATGCAAACCCGGTTCCAGCTTCAGAATGACAACATTGTCGTTCGGTACGACAGTCACGTCCTGAAATACGGTCAGCTTCTGCTCTGCGTCATTGACAACGTCCCCGTTCCCGTCCAGCAGGACGGCGCGGAGCGTCAGCGTTTCGCGGTCTTGCGCGGTCTCTGCCGGGAACTCGGCGCTGGCGACGTAGACCGCGCGGCAGGCGTCCGCGTGCGCGGGGATGCGCCCGGTCTGAATCAGCTTGTTTTGTTCGTTGTAAAGCTCAAAGGCAAGCGTATACGCGCCGGATTTCGCGGTATCATTGCACAGGAACGCTTCGATCTGAATCGTTTCGCCCGCCGTATAGGCAAAGCGGTCGGTGCGTAGCGACACCAGCAGGGGCGCGAGTGCATCTCGGTAGGCAAAATACGCCTGCTTCGGGATGCGCTTGCAGTCCATGATGGACTTCATCCAGCCGCTGGGCCATGCGTCGATGAACAGATGAATGGCGTTCGAGACCATGCGGTCGTCGCGGCGGAATGCCTCGGTCATCATGCGCGCGGCAAAGGCCTGATACCGCTGGCTGCGGCTGATCCAGCCCTGCATATCCTCCTGCGCGTCATAGAAAAAGCCGCTGAAGCTCTTTGTCTGGCTGCGGACGATATGGCCGGGGTCAAACGGCTCACGCATCCATTCACGCGGGTAGCACGCCTCCATGACCTCCGCCGAGTCCAGCCCCTCTGCGCCGTATTCACCGCAGCCATAGTACCAGCCGGGCTTGACAGGCAGCCAATAGCCCCGGTGCAGACGGCCGATGTCAATACCGTGGCCGTTGTACCACATGGGGTAGCAGTGGTTATCCGGTATCCCGTCTGTGGGCGGGTCATAATCGCCGTCCACGTGCTTGATGACCTGATCGGGGTTCGAGAGCTTCACAACAAGGTCACAGCAGGTAAAGAAATTTTCCAACTCTGGACGCAGCAGATGGCGGTGCGGCTCGTTGTTGGCGTTCGGAAACGGCTCGTTGATATAACTGACGACGACATTGCACGGATGCTTGCGCACCATGCGCGCCAGTTCCTCCGCCTGCCGGATGCCCTCCGGGACGCGAAAGCGGCGCATGACGCCGAACAGCGGAAGATCCGTCTGCGTCATAAGGCCGAGCTTGTCGCAGTATTCGTAGACCTCATCCTGCACCGGCCGCTGCGTCAGACGCAGAAAATTCATGTTGCAGAGTTTGGCCAGCAGAATATCGTCGATCAACTGCGGAAGATCGCCGCGCAGCACGTCCTGCTGCTCAAAGCCCATCGTATTGGCCCCGCGCAGACGGATGGAGCGGCCATTGAGATAGAACATCCCCTTGCGCTGCGGACTTTCTGTGTCCTGCGTAAAGCTGCGCATACCGAACTGCTGCGCAAGGCGGTCGGTGCACGTCCCGTTTACAAGAACGGCTGCATGGAGCTGGTACAAATACGGGGTTTCCAGATCCCACAGCTTTGCGTCCGGCAGGTCAAATTTGAGTTTGTACAGATTCTTTCCGTGCTTGAGCGGCATGGGAATGCCCTTTCCAAGCTCAGACTTGACGGCGGCCTCCGTCAGGCTGTCGCCCATGCCGACAAAGCGCGTCGTCTCCGGCGTAAAGCGGTGGTCCTCAAAGACCGTCTCGGGGAAGTTCTGCCCGTAGAGTGAAAGCGAAAGCTCGACCGGGAGGGTATCATATCTGTCGTTCTGAATTTCCAGCCATGCTTCTGCCTCCCCGTCCAGCGGACGGATATAGAGGTCGCTGATATGGACGGAATTTCGGATCTCCACATAGACACGGTTGTAAATGCCCGTCCCGGAGGGGCAGTGGTGCCAGCCGTCCAGCGGACCGTCCCAGCCGAGACCGGTGGCGGCATAAAGCTTGTCGCCTTCTGTTTCTTCGCTGCCGCCGGGATCGTTTCCCATGTAAATATGGTCATTATACAATTCAACTTTCAACCGGTTTGTGCCGTCTTTGACGATGCCTGTAATCTCAAACTCGAATGGAGAGAAGAAGCCTTCGTGTTCTCCGCCAAATGTGTCATTGACGGTAACGACTGCACGGTAATCCGCGCCGTCAAAATGGATATAGACCGACTGGCCCGCCAAAAGCGCAGGCAGCTCAAACGTGGTTTCATATGTCTTTTTGCACACGCCGATAGGCCCGCCGTATTCCGGGATCGTGACCGGTTGACCATCGCGCAGAAACGACGTGAGATCCATGCGCCGGCGCAGGCTTTCAAACGCAGGCGCGTGATTTTCCAGAAACGGGCGGTATGCTTCCCGCATGGCAGCAAGCTCGGTTTTCAGTTCTTCCGTTGTAGACAGATGCGGCTTGACTGCGATGGGCTGTGCATCTGCCTGTTCCAGACGGCAGATAACGGTTTCATGCGGAATTGGCGTGACCGGCTCCAGAAGCGCAGCGTTCCCGCCGATGCCGTTTGCCGCGATTTGTGCGAATTGATCCATATATGTTCTCCTTTTCGCTGCTTTTTCGTATCGTAACACAGCGCATATAGGGAGGCAATCTGCGAAAATGACACTTTGACCCGCAAAAATGTCATATTCGCCACCTATGAATTTTGACCCGCATTCTTTTAGAATGCGATACAGAGGATACTGGACCGATGGACGGATGTGAGGCAGCTTATGTTTGAAGCATTTTTTACGGATCCCTGTATGCGATACCGCACAGAGGTGATCAACGGCATTGACTTTTACGGGTTGGGATTCAGCATGGTACGCGGCGAATGTGTGGCGGAAGGAACGCTGCGCTGGATGCAGGAAGGTGAAGCTGCGGCCGTGCTCATCACAAATACGAGCCTGCCGGATATGTCTGGGTTTGAACTTGCCAGACATGTCCGCAGACAGTTTCCGTGCCTCCGCGTGATTTTTTTGACTGACACGCCGAACCTTGCGGAAGCGCAGCAAGCCGTCCGCTGCGGTGCGTATGACTATTTGCCGAAATCTGACGGGATCGACGCGCTGCGCAGCGCGATGATCCGCGTTTCAGAGGAACTGCACACGGAAAGTCGGGAAGAAGCATATCTGCGCGGCCAGCAAAACTGGGATGAGTGCATTTCGAGACTTCTGAAGCTGCTTCTGGCACTGAAGCCGGGCATCGACGAGGATCACTGGCAAATGTATTCCAAAGTCAAGCCGCTGCTGAGCGATGCTCCGCTGCGCATGGAGGCTCTGCTGGTGCGCTCTTTGATGGAGGAACTGCGCGCAGAAATTTGCCGCAGGGATGAGGCTCTGGCCGCGCAGCTCCGAAGTAACATGATGGCTGCGCCGCTGGGCATGCTGACCTCCGCGCAGGGAACGGCGGCGTACATGGACGCCATCTGGGCGCTGCTTTCCGAAAAGGGCTATATCACGCAGGAGGACGCGCTGAAAAGCGATCCCATCGGGCGCGCCTGCGTCTATATGCAGTCGCACCTCTCGGAAAAACTGACTGTGCAGGAGCTGGCTGAGTATGTCCACATCAGCCCGCGGCATTTTATCCGGAAATTCCAGACAGAGATGAACGAGAAATTTACGGATTATCTGGCCCACATCCGTGTTCAGGCGGCAATTCAAATGCTGGAGGCTGGTCGGGATGTCAAATCCATTCCGGAGGCGGTCGGATATAGAGACGAAAAAAGCTTTTATTCCGTGTTCCGGAGGTTCGCGGGCTGTTCCATGCGCGAATACCAGCAGAAACTGAACTTGAGCCAGCGAAAGGAGAAGCAACCATGATAAAGCTATGGAACCAAACCATGCCGCACCGCTGCGTAGAGGATGCGTTTGAACCGTATCTGACGCCATATGACTGTGACGCCGCAAAGACGGCAATTGTCGTGTGTCCGGGCGGCGCTTACTGCGGCCGGGCGGACTATGAGGGAAATGACGTTGGCGCGTGGCTGAATACCATCGGGATAACAGCCTTTGTGCTGGAATACCGCGTTGCGCCGAGTAAAGCCCCGGCGCAGCCGTCCGACGCGCAGCGGGCCATGCGGCTGGCAAGAAAGCTCTGCATGGAGCGTGGGATCGAGCGCCTTGGCATCATGGGCTTTTCCGCCGGGGGCCATCTGGCAGCGACACTGTCTGTCCACTATGATGAAGCCTTTTACCCGCCGCAGGATGAGCTTGACAATCTATCTGCCTGCCCTGATTTTACCGTCCTTTGCTATAGTGTGATCGACATGGGCGAGTACCGACACGATTGGAGCCGCCGCTTTCTACTCGGCGATGTGCCGGATGAGGCACAGATCGAATTCTATTCTCCGCAGCGCTGTGTGACAGAAAACACTCCGCCCGCCTTTCTCTGGCACACAGCACAGGATGCAAGCGTTCCGGCAATCAATTCGATGCTCTACGCCGCTGCACTGCAAAAATGTGACGTGCCGTATGAGCTGCACATCTTCCCGTTTGGACAGCACGGCAAGGCGCTGGCGCTGGATGACGCCTCCGTCGGACAGTGGCGGCAGCTTTTGCGTCAATGGTTGGTCAGCATGAAGTTTTTATAAGCGATATGAAAGGCACATGCGGCAGCGCATGTGCCTTTTGCATAATTTCATGTAATCGTCTCTGTGCATATTAACAAAAGAGCAAATACGAATCGTCAAATTCAATGCTGATTTTTTGGCTACAATGCTTAAAATAAACACGCAGATACCAACTGGATGCAGGAATAATGCACAATCAACGCAGTCACAATCGCCAGCCATCTTGTCACAATCGCACCTTGGAAATCAAAAACCGAACCCGTAAAATGAAGAAAACAAAAGTGGAGGAACCCATGCGAACCATGACGAAGGAAAGAAAAAAGGAAGGGCCGCGCCTTGGCCACAAAGGCCGGGCAGATGCAAAAGCCAGCCGTCAGCTGCTGCTTCTGTGCATCCCGGCGATCATCGCTTATATCCTGTTCAACTATATACCGATGGGAGCCGCAGTCATCATTCCGTTCAAGAATTATAAATTCTCCAAGGGCATCCTCGGCAGCGACTGGTGCGGCCTTGCAAACTTCAAGTGGATCATCCAGTCCGTCGCGCTTGACCGCGCACTGCGCAACACGGTGCTCTACGGTCTTCTGTTCATGGTGCTCAGTCCGGTTACGAACGTGATCATCGCACTTTTGCTGTTTGAGATCACAAGCAGGCGCCGGCTGAAAACCTACCAGACCATCATCACCTTCCCGAACTTCATGTCCATGGTTATCGTCGGCTACATCGTCTACGCCATTCTCAGTCCGAGAACGGGCCTCATGAACCAGATCATCCAGTTCTTCGGCGGCGACCCGGTCGATGTGTACATGAATTCAAAATACTGGCCGTTCATCCTGACCGTCGTGAACATCTGGAAAGGCATCGGCATGGGCTCCATGATGTACTTTGCAGCCCTGATGGGCATTGATACCTCGCTCTACGAAGCGGCGGAGATCGACGGCGCGGGGCGCTTCCAGAAGATGCTCCATATTTCCCTGCCACACCTTGTCCCGCTGATCTGCATCTTCACCATCATGAATGCGGGCACGCTCATCAGCGGCAACTTCGACCTTTTCTATGTTATCCCGAGAAATACCTCGACGCTGTACGCAACGACGGATATCCTCAACACCTACGTCTATCGTTCCCTGCAGGAATCCAGCTATGCGATCGGCGCGACGACGGGCCTCATTCAGTCTGTTGTGGGTATGTTCCTTGTTCTGCTGTCCAACTGGATCGTCAAGAAGATCTCCCCGGACAACTCGATGTTTTAAGCGGAAGGGAGAATCTTATGAATCCGAAAATCAAGCACAGCCGCGACAGGGCGTTCAAGCGCTTTGTGTATATTTTCTTTTTCCTGATGTGCGCCTGCTTCGTACTTCCACTGATCGTCGTCATTTCAGCGTCATTCACCAGCGAACAGGCCCTGACCTCCGGCGGCTTTTCCCTGCTGCCGCGTGATTTTACGCTCGACGCGTACAAGTCGGCATTCTCCAGCGGCACGCGCGTGCTGCGCGCCTACGGCGTGACCATCTTTCAGGCTGTGGTCGGCACGGTCCTCAGCAGCCTCGTCGCAGCACTGGCAGCCTATCCGCTTTCCAGAAGCAACTTCCGCTTCCGCAGGCCCATCACGGTCTTTATCTTCTTCACCATGCTCTTCGGCGCCGGTATGATTCCGAACTACATTATCTTCGCCAAGTATTATAAGCTGGCGGATTCCATCTGGATCTACATTCTGCCCGGCATCACCGGCGGCGCATGGAACACCATGGTATTCCGGACGTTCTTCAAGGGCCTGCCCGAGACGCTGTTTGAGGCGGCGTATCTGGACGGCGCGAGTGAGCTTCGCATCTTCTTTTCGGTCGTTTTGCCGCTGTCCACGCCCGTTTTTGCGTCCCTTGGCTTTATGGCGCTGGTCGCCCGCTGGAACGACTATACCACGTCCATGATCTACATCCGCAACGAAAGCCTCTATACGCTGCAATATCTCTTACAGCGCATGATGGATCAGGCGGAATTCATGAAGAATCTTGCGAACAACCCCATGATGTCCGGCAGCGTTTCGCTGGACACGAGTATGCTGCCGAGCGAATCGCTGAAATTCGCCATGTGCGTCATCGCCGCAGGCCCCATGCTGGTTGTGTTCCCGTTCTTCCAGAAGTATTTTGCACAGGGTCTGACGATCGGCGCAGTCAAGGGCTGAGAGAACAGCCTGTTTTATGAATTGTATGCCTGAAAACGAATGGTACCGCGTTTTGAGGCGTTTACAAGAGAAAACGACACCCCATATCACCTAAAATCTAAGGAGGATATCATGAAAAAGAGAACCATTTGCCTGCTCCTTGCCATGATCATGGTTCTGAGCATCGTTCTGGCGGGCTGCAGCAAGACTGCTGAGACTCCCGCTGCGGACGAAACCCCCGCCGCGACTGAGCCGGCGGAAACCACCGACAACACCGAAACCCCTGAAGCGCCCGAAGAGACTGCCGAGCCCGCGCTTGAGCAGAAGACCATTCAGCTCATGATCACCGGCGCCGGCAAGCAGGCCAACTCCGACAAGGTCTGGGCCGCTTTCAATGAGCAGCTCCAGCAGTACGTTCCCAACACCACCGTTGAGTTCATTGACGTTCCGTTTGAAGAGTACAGCGAGAAGTTCTCCCAGGTTCTGGCTTCCGGCGAAGGCGTTGACCTCGCATGGACCGGCTGGCTGATCAACAAGCCGCAGAACATTGCTGACGGCAACCTGATGCCGCTCGACGATCTGCTCGCAGAGTACGGCCAGGGCATTGTTGATATCCTCGGCGAAAATGTCGTTGAAATCCATCGCAATGCGGCTGACGGCAAGCTGTACTATCTTCCCAGCTGGCAGGGCCTTGTCGGTGATCGCCGCGGCTGGCTCGTCGTCACGGAGATCGCAGAGCTCGCAGGCGACACTTGGATCGAGGATACCGAGGCAGCGCTGAACAAGTGGCGCAACAACTATTCCGAGGGTACAGAGGCATTCCAGGCTGTTCTGGATCAGGCGACCAAGTATCTGGCTGCTGCAAAGGAAGCCGGCAAGCTCGGCGCTGGCATCAACACCGGCCGTGTGTTCGGCTGGTCCATGTATAACGGCACGAGATCCAACCCCGGCGTCGGCGGCGCTGAGATCGGCATTCCGTTTGAAGACAACACTTTCACGGTTATTGACGGTGTTGCCAGCGAACACTACAAGCTGTACGCCAAAACGATGGCCGACTGGTACAAGGAAGGCTACATTCGCTCCGACATCATGTCCGTCGATACCTCCACGCTGACGATGCCGAAGAACGGCGAGATCACCGACACCACCTATGTGTTCAGCTGCGACCCGTATCTGACGGAGGCCGATCAGGACGCGGTAACGGCAGACGCCGGTATGGACATGACCTATCTGCCGGTTGAGGAGAATGCATCGCTCATCCTCGGCGGCGATACCTCCTACGCCATCCCGTACTGCGCGGATGAGCCCGAGCGCGCCATGATGGTCCTCAACGCGATCTACTCCCAGCCCGACCTGTACAACACGCTGATCTACGGCATCGAGGGCGAGGACTACACCAAGAACGCCGACGGCACCATCACCACCAGCTATGTCGGCGCCAGCCCCACGGCGGACGACAGCTACGGCATCCAGAGATGGATCATCGGCTCCTGCAAGAACGCGCTCATCAACAACGGCACCGATCCCAACTACTATGCGGATCTGGAAGCGCTGGAGGAGACTGCCCGCGTCAACCCGTTCCTGAACTTCACGTTCGACAGAACGAATGTCGAGGGTATCTGCGCGAGCATCCTGAACGTCTACTACGAGTATGGCCCGCAGATTGACAACGGCGTTGCAGGCGACAACTGGGAAGAACTCTATAACAACTATATGGCTGCCCGTAAGGACGCAGGCATCGAAGAGCTTGTCACCGAGTTCCAGAACCAGATCAACGCCTACATTGAGGCCAACAATATCACTTCCTGGTAAGCATCTAACCAAAAGCGGAAGAGGCATTCCGTCTCTTCCGCTTTTCCTATAAGTTTTTTCCTGATTATTGAAAAAATAGTGTTAAAATGACGACATATTTTATTGATTTTCAAAACGGCTGCGACGAAAATGACGGCTTGCGTCCCGAAACGCCGTTCCGGACGCAGCACCCGGAGCTGCTTCAGCCGGATGATACCGTCCTGTTCCGACGCGGCAGCGTGTTCCGCGGGCCGCTGCAGAATCCGTCCGGCCGCTGGGAGCATCCCATCCATTACGGCGCGTATGGCGAGGGCGAACTGCCTGTGTTCTGCGGCTCCCAAAGCCTTTCCGACGCGTCGCTGTGGAAAAGCGTCGGTAAAAACATCTGGCAGTATACCGGAATACTTGCCTCAGAAGCTGCCAACCTGATCTACGGCGACGGAACGTGCGGCGCGCTGCGCTGGACACGCGAGGAGCTTTGCGAGCAGGGCGACTGGTTCGACTCCTGCCTTGGATATTCCATTCAGCATCTCCCGCTTGCGGAGGATCATACGCTGCTGGTCTATTCGCAGGAAAATCCCGCGGCCTTCTACGGAAGCATCGAATGCGCGACCTCGCAGTACCGCTGGCTGGCGCACTGCGGACACGACATGGTCATTTCCGATCTGGAATTCCGCAACAACGGCCTGCACGGGATCGCAGGCGAGGAGGGCGGCCGGAATCTGCGCATCGAAAACTGCCGGTTTGCCAAAATCGGCGGCGCCGTCTGGGATAAAGACCAGAAGATCCGCTTTGGCAACGCCTTTGAGTGCTGGAATGTGGCGGAAAACGTTGAGGTCGAGCACTGCGTGTTCGACGATATCTACGATTCCGCCGTGACGCATCAGGGCGGCGCGGACTGCAAGCCCGCGTACCATTTCCTGATTCGGAACAATACGTTCCGCCGCTGCGGCATGGCGGCCTATGAGCAGCGCGATCTTCTGCCGACATATGCGGAGTTCACAGACAACGTCTGCGAGGACGCCGGCGAGGGCTTCTCCAGGCTTGGCGAGACGATGCCGCGCCGGTCGGAGATCTGGCCGCAGCCGATGGGACACCATGTGTTTTTGTGGCGTATTTCCCACGCGACCGGCAATGAGCATTTTGCGCTTTGCCGGAATACCTTCGGCGATGCGCCCTATGGCGCGGCCGTCTACTCGGTCAATCCGCCGGAGGCCGACCGGCTGGTACATCTGGAGGAGAACCGGTATCCGATGCAGCGCTATACGCTGGTTGGCCGGATGTACGGTATAGATTATCCCGATCCTTCCGCGTGGGAAAGCAGAAGAAAAGAAGAAAGCGAAAGAGAGAGCTCAATGAAAGTCTTTACCGTTGCGCTGATTGGCGCAGGCAACCGCGGCGAAATTTACACCGATATCATGAAGACGCTGCCGGAAAAATTTCGCGTTGTTGCCGTTGCTGATCCGAACGAGAACCATCGCAGAAACATTCAGAATAAGCATAACCTCCCGGACAATCACGTTTTCCATACCTGGCAGGAGCTGCTGGCGCAGCCAAGGCTTGCCGATCTTGCGGTCATTGCGACACAAGACAGTATGCATTATGAACCGGCCATGAAGGCACTGGCGGACGGTTATGATGTGCTGCTGGAAAAGCCGTTGGCCCGCACGGAGGACGAATGCGTCGATCTGCTTAATCAGGCGCGCAAGTATGGCCGGAAGTTCATGGTCTGCCATGTACTGCGCTATACGCCGTTCTATTCGCGCGTCAAGCAGCTGATCGACGAGGGCGTGCTGGGTGATATCGTGACGATCGTCCATACGGAAGGACTCGGTAATATCCATCAGAGCCACAGCTTTGTCCGCGGCAACTGGGGCAACACGGCAAAAAGCAATTTCATGCTGCTGGCCAAGTCCTGCCACGACATCGACCTGCTGCAATGGCTGATGAAGAAGAAATGCACGAAAATTCAGTCGTTCGGCTCGCTCCAATACTTCCGCCGTGAAAACGCCCCGTCTGACGCGCCGGAGCGCTGCATTGACGGCTGCCCGCATGCGGAGACCTGCCCGTATAACGCCGTCCGGCTGTATCTGGACGACAAGAACAACATGTGGTTCCGCACGACGTCCACCGGCAAGGTTGACCCCACCGACGCGGATGTGGAATTTACGCTTCGTCATACGCAGTATGGCAAATGTGTCTTCAAGTGCGATAATGACGTAGTCGACCATCAGGTCGTGAACATGGAGTTTGCGGACAAATCTACAGCCTCGTTCACCATGAGCTGCTTTAACTACAACGGCAGAAAGTCCAACATCATGGGCACGAAGGGCGAGATGTTCCTCGATTTCGAGGGCGACGAAATTCGCATTTTCCACTTTGAGGGCCGCTGGTGGGAGACCATCCACACCAATGGCCGCGTGGACGGTACGCTTGTCGGCGGTCACGGCGGCGGAGACCCCGGCATCGTGAACGCGCTCTATGATTACATGACTGGCGCAAAAACCGCAGACGAGGTCAGCGAGATCGGCATTTCCTGCGAAAACACCCGTCTGGTATTCGCGGCCGAGCGTTCCCGCCTGAACGGAGACGTTGAGACGATCACCCCACTGGAATAAAGAACCTCCCGCAAAAGCGCCGGATATCTGCCGTTCTCCGGCTGATGCCCGGCGCACTATTTTTGGAATGGAGACTGATTTATGAAACGAATTTATAAATCCTGCGTTGCAGTCCTGCTGCTGCTTGCGATGCTCCTGAGCTGTGTTCCGGCGCTGGCCGCCGGAAGCAGCCATCGCTACACGACGCTGCAGAAGGCCGAAGCGCTGAAGACCCTTGGCCTGTTTCAGGGCACAAACAAGGGCTTCGAGCTGGAAAAGACGCTGACGCGCGAACAGGCGATCACCTTGATCGTCCGCCTGCTCGGCGCGGAAGCGGAAGCGAAGGAAAAGAACCCGGCGCATCCGTTTACGGACGTTCTGGCCTGGGCCAGTCCCTATGTCGGCTATGGCTATCAGAATGCGCTTGTCAAGGGCGTCAGCGAAACGCTCTTTGGTTACGGCAAGCTCGTGACGGAAGCACAGTTCCTGACGATGGTTCTGCGTCTGCTGCAATATGAGGACGACACGGACTTTACATGGAACAAGTCGGCAGAGCTGGCGGAAAAGCTCGGCCTGCCGGTCGTGCCCGCAAACAGCGGCGAGTATACGCGCGGCAACGCCGTTGACGTGATCTGGGCGCTGCTGGAGACGAAATTCAAATCCGGCGGCAAGACGCTGGCACAGACGCTGATCGAGAAGGGCGTGTTTACGGAAAAGGCTTACCGAGAAGCGCTGGGAGAGGATAGCCCCAGTATCGGCGCGATTCTTCCCATTCTGAGACCTGATCCCGACCCGAAACCCGATCCCGACCCGAAGCCGGACCCCGATCCGAAGCCCGATCCTGACCCCGATCCCGATCCGGAACCCACGGAACAGCCGGTCTATGTGTCTCCGAGCGGCGGCAGTGACGGCGATGGCAGCAAGGACGCGCCGTTCGGCTCGTTGGAGGCTGTGCGCGACTATCTGCGCGAGAACCGCTCGACAGAGCTGCCCACGACGGTCTATCTGCGCGGCGGCACCTATGTGCTGAATAAGACGTTCGAGCTGACTGCGGAAGACGGCGGTACGGAAGAACTGCCCGTGACGTGGCGCGCCTATCCGGGCGAGACGGTCATCATTACCGGCAGCGCCGGAGCTTCCTTCTCGGCCTTTGAGCCGGTCTCCGGCGAGATGAAAGACAAGCTTTCGCCGGACGCGCAGGAACATGTCATGGTGGCCGATGTCAGAGATCTTGGACTGGGCGAAATCAGCTTTAGCCTGTCAGCTCTGAACCTCTGTCTGGAAGCGCCTCTTTTCTCGCTGGACGGACAGCACATGCGCCTGACGCGCTACCCGAACTCCAACTCGACCGAGGATTGGATGCACGTCGAGACAGTCAATCCCAATTCCAGCACCAGCTATCCCGAATTCAAGCTGACGGATGAGAGGGTTTTGGGCTGGAGCTATCAGGAATCCGACTGGCTCTATTCCAGCTACATCCGCTACGGCTGGGCGCAGGGCTACTTCCACGGTACGCTTGATCCGGAAACCGGCATCGTGACGGCAACGGACACTGCCTATTACGGCAGCGCCGCCGGTCAGAAGCCTGTGCAGATCTACAACGCCTACGAGTCGCTGGACGAGCCGGGCGAATGGTATTATGACCAGATGAGCGGCAGACTCTACATCTATCCGTTTGCAGATACGACGAGAAATTCGACACTCCGCATGACGAGCAGCAATTTTGACCTGATTTCGGTCAACGGCGCTTCGTATCTCAACCTCGAGGGACTGACAGTTACGTCCTCCAAAAAGGACGGCATCGTCATGAACAACGTCGATCATTGCGTGATCGAGAATTGCACGCTAACAAGCTTTGAAGGCAGAGCCGTCAGCATTGACAATGCGACCTATTCCGGCCTGAAAAATTCCGAGGTTGCTTACACCTCCATCTCGGCCATCTATCTGAATGGCGGTGACTATCAGACCATGGAGCCGGGCTACGATTTCATTACGAACTGCCGTATCCACGATACGAACCAGTACCGGACGATGAACGAGGGCGGCGTGAAATTCCGCGGTGTGAAGAACACGTTCTCCAACAACGAAGTCTACAACATTACGGATATGGCGCTGAACTTCGCAATCGTCGGCGGCGGGCCGACCTCGCTGGACTGCGTGATTGAAAACAACTCGTTCCATGATGTCGTTCTGAACGGCAAGGACATGGGCGCGGTCTACGGCGGCCGCGACGCGCGCTGCCAGGGCGTGGTCATCCGGAACAACCATTTCTACAACATTGCCAACAATGATAGCTCTTTCCCCAGCTTCTCCGCCAACGCGGTCTATTTGGACGACGGCCTGAGCGGCGCGACCATTACCGGCAACATCTTCGGGCCGGGCGCGTCAGGCGATTATATCGAGGCTGTCAAGATCAACTGCGGCCACGATACGGTCATCACGAACAATCTGTTCATCGATACTCGCTGTGCGTTCAATGTATATATTGCCGGCAATTTTGCAGTCGGCATGACGAATGACAGCGGCTTCGGCATCGCGCCCTCCCTGCGTCAGGTCTGGAACAACGAACTGTACACGTCCCGCTGGCCGTGGATGGCGGCGCTGAGAGACGGCGAGACGGACGTCTATATCCCGAATATCTTCAAGAACAATGTTATCATCTATACCGACGCTGCGCCGCGCGGCAGCGAGACGAGCGCCTATCCGTGGGTCAAGACAAATGACAATCAGGAAAGCAAGATCACCGGCCTCGACAACAATCTGGTGATCCTGAAGGGCACAGGCGATAACCGTCAGCTGTTTGTTGACTATGCAAACGGCAATTACGCGCTCATCGATTCCGTCCTGGCGCAGCTGCCCGGCTTTGAGCAGATCGACCAGAGCAGGATCGGCGTGAAGAGCTTCCCCGGCAACCAGAAACCGACTGCTTCCGGCGTTTCCGTTTCCGGCACGGCAGCGGTTGGCAAGACACTGAACGCGGTCTACACCTTCTCTGACGCGGACGGCGACAGCGAGGGCGCGACCGTCGTAAACTTCTATATCTCCGAAAACCAGAACGAGTCGTTCTATCTGAACTGGAAAAAGGTCAGCGACAACATGAGCAGCACGGAATTCACCGTAACGCCCATCTGCGAGGGCAAGTGGATCCGCTGCAAGGTCACGCCGGTGGACAGCCGCGGCGCACAGGGCGAACCTGTCTGGTCGGCGCCTGTTCAGGTGGCATTCAACCCCAACGGCGTGGATAAGACGGAATTCCGCAAGCTGGTAGACGAAGCCAAGGCCAAGGTCAAAGACGCCAAGATCGGCGACGAGCCCGGCCAGTGGACACAGAAGGAAATTGACCTCATCACGGCGGCCATTGCCAACGCGGAGGCCGTATTGGCAAAGGACCCGATCAGCCAGTATGACTTTGATCTCGGCGTGGCTGCGTTCCAGAAGGCGTACACCCGCTTCTGCAACAACCAGAACGCCGGTACCGCGACCGATGTGATCGAGATCGACGCATTGATCGAGGATACGGAAAACTGGACGCCGTATTCCGGCAACAAGGAAGGCAAGCCCACCTTTGTCGGCGGCAAGCTCACGCTGAACGCGACGTCCGCCTATCAGACGTCGTGCTATACCGGCAGAACGTATACGAACAAGACCTTCCTCTTTGATTATCAGCAGACACTTCCAGAAGGAAACGATAGCTGGGGCGGCTTCTACTTCAACATGGGTGATGCCGCTGACCTTCCGTACACCCAGAAGTGCATTCTCGTTGTCGCCAAGGCAGATCAGACAGAGCTTCAGATCTATGACGGCGCCAACCCGCTCGTCATGAAGGTCAGCAAGTTCGCGTTTGAAAGCGGCAAGACCTACCGTGTCGAGTTCGGCCTGTACGATGTCAACAGCACAGACGTGCGTGCGGTGCTGACCGTTGACGGCAAAGAGATCCTCAGCTATGAGGCTGAAAACGAGTATCTGCATTCCGCAAAGGGACGCTTCGGCGTTGTTGCGGCTCCGAACGGCATGGACGTGACGCTGGGCAGTGTGGGCACGAAGCTCACGATTGACAGCCTGATCGACGACGAGACCAACTGGAAGACGATCACCAATACGTTCGCACCGAAGTTCATTGCCAGCAAAATGCTCCTCAACGGCAAATCGTATACCGGCTACGCGGGTGAGAAGTTCACCAACCGCGTGCTGCACTTCAAGTACCGGCTGACCTTCTCCGAGGATGCGGCTGCTGCGGGCGAGTGGGGCGGCCTGTACTTCAACGCTGGCGGCGCGGAGGTGTATCCGTGGACCGGAACGGGCATCCTTGCCTGCATCAAGTCGGATGTGATCGAGCTTCAGGTCTATGAGGACGGCACCCGCACAAAATTCCTGACGAACACAGAGAATCTGCTCGACAGCAGCAAGACCTATCGGATGACGTTCGGTATGTATGACGTGAATTCGACGGATGTACGCATCGTCATGACGGCAGACGATGTGACGCTGTTCGATGAGACGGTCACGAATCCCAAGCTTCTTGGTATGCAGGGCTATTACGGCGCGGTTGCCAGCGGTGAGGGCGTCCATGTGGAGCTCGGCAGCCTCGGCAACAAGATTAACGTCTCGACGCTCGTCCGCAGCGAAGGCAGCTGGAAGACCTACACGGGAAATGCTCCGGAATTCAAGGACGGAAGCCTTTCCATCACGAGCAGCGACGCAGGCTATGAGCTGGCCGCTTACACCGGAGAAAAATTCTCCGGCAAGGTGTTCAACTTCAAGTATAAGCAGGTGCTTCCCGAAACGGCTGGCAAATGGGGCGGCTTCTACTTCAATCTGAACGATCCGGTCGCAATGCCTGTCTCTTATACACATCTCCG
>ERZ1027061.332-NODE-332-length-21315-cov-5.140169_pt1 | contig 21315 bp, 2 predicted proteins | sample MGYA00519283_ERZ1027061 | MGnify/ENA primary metagenome ERZ1027061 (study PRJEB26926, sample SAMN06164849) | human gut metagenome | biome: ENVO:00009003; feature: ENVO:2100002; material: ENVO:00002003 | host: Homo sapiens | place: USA | collected 2012 ... | reverse complement strand
GAGATTACTACGCGTCTCGTGGGCTCGGAGATGTGTATAAGAGACAGATATAAACTACAATCGAGCGTAGCGTTTTATTGGCTTTTGTACGTCCTTTTTCCGTCCGAATTTACGCGATTTGCAAACCGACGGATTAGAACGCCGATTTTGCAAAAAATCAATCATGCCAAGGCGGCGCTTGTCGTCTTGGCATTTTGATTGCTATTATTGCACCGAAAGCCATGCCGTAGTGTCGTTTGAATACGCTTCGAACATAGCTTTGTCGCAAGTGATTTTGTAACCATAACTCGTCCCACTCTCATTGGTTGCGCTTGTCACGCTGCCATAGAACGCACCCGAGAACGTACTTGCGATTTCAATCGACACGTTCGCTTTGAGCGTGAACGATGCAAAGCGGAGTTCTCTGAGCAAAGACACGTTTTGCTTGTTGGCAATCGCAATCGGTTTTGCGGTTGTGCCATCAGCCGTGCCGACAAGCCAGCTCGAAGTGCTGATTGCATACACGTTTGCACCGTTTAGATTGCCGGAATCGGTTGCTTGCGTTTCATTCAACGAATACATGAGCAAGTACACTTTGACGATGTCAGCAAGGCGCATGCTTTGGCGTGCGTTTTCTTTGTTGTCAACGGAAATCTTGGTCAAAACAACGTCGTCAAGCACGTCGTATTCACCCTTCGTTACGGAAGTTTCCGATTCGTGATAATACTTGTTTGTCGTGCCGTAACCGGACACCGATCCCCTCATCAATTCGTCGTAAGTCTTTGCGTTTGCATGATTTACAAACGTAATCGAGCTTCCGTTTCTTCTCCACACCGCATTTTGGAGGTGGTAGGAATTTGTTACGTTCGTGTTGGTTTGCGAGAACGCTCCGACGTTGCAGTTTGCGTCTATTTGCATAAGCGACACGACGTTCGACATGCCCTGTTCGGATGAACCAACCACACCGCCGACTTTTGCATTTACGTTGCTCACGGTGATTGAACCGAGAACGATTGCGTTTTCAACGGCTCTTTCGCTTATGCCGAACAATCCGCCGACGCTTTGATCCGTCGAACCGGTGACGTTGATCGAGCCGTGGAAGGACACGTTTTTCACACTCTTTTCGGTTAAAGCATCCGCCGCCGCAAGCACTTTGCCCGCAATGCCGCCGACGTATTTTGCATTGCCGTTGATGGTTACGTTTCTCAAATGCAAGTTCTTGACGATGCCGTTTGCGCCTATCACGTCGAACAAGCCGACGTTATCTTTGCCGTAGCCCATAATGTTGAGATACTCGATGACGTAGCCGTTGCCGTCAAACGTACCGCCGAAGCCCGTCACGTCGCCTGCTTCCTCTGTCTTTGCCGTGGACACGAACAGACTGCCGTTGATCGTTGCGATCTTGCCTTCAGCCGCTTTGAGAACGTTTTTGAGATATGTTCCGTTGCCGCTCCACGTTGAAGTTATCGTTTGACCGTCATCACCTATCACCGTGAAGAACGTATTGAGGATGGATATATCGCTTTCTGTAAACTTGCCGACTATATCTTTGGTAAGTTTATACGATGTCGGGATTGTAGAACTTTCGCTCGTCGTAGTCGCATAGTAGCCCCAAGTGTTTGCGGGGATATTGTCTTGTGCGTTTGCCTCGATATTGAGGAATACCGAATAGCCTTTTGCTTCCAACTCGGTAAAGTATTCGTCCCACGTCGTTGCCTTTGAATCGGTTATAGGCGTGTCTTGCGGAAGTTCGAACTCACCCTTGTCATAATCGTCCGCACTTACGACGCTCACCCACTTGTAGCCCGAAGATACGATCTTGATAATTTCAAGATTGCCGGGGTTCTGGCTTGCCGTGTAATAGAAGGACGCTATGAGCAAGCGGGCAAGCGAGTTGATTTCGTATTCATCTCCCGTGGACACAAAATATGCAATGGTCAACGTCGGTTGATTGCTCAAACGATAGTTGAGATCCATACCGTTTGTCGGATCGACCTTTGCGCCGAGGCGTTCGCTGTTTTGAGAACCTCTGATCGTCGTATAGCCGCGATATTCTCTCTTCGTGTAACCCTCCTCGGCAGTATGGTCTTTGCCGTCCGCATACATCCAGCCGTTTGACACCTTGATTTTGGCATCAGCCTTATCCATATCTTTGTTCGTGCCGGTTATAGGCTTCCAATCCGTATTGTAGGTGTTGTCGTCGTTTGCGTAGCTTTGCGCAGTGTCGGAGTACTCGACACGCACGGATTTGACGGTGATTTCAATTTGAATACTCGCCGCTTCGCTTGCGTTCTTATTCTTCGAATCTCTCGAATCGTACACGGTTACGCTTTGTATTGCAGCCGCCGTACTGTCGCTTTCGCTATACTTGTTGCCGCCTTCTGCGGACGAATCGTAAACGTTGAACGTATAGTTTGCCGCATCCGTACCCGTCATTGTGAATACGAGTTTCTTGAAATACTTGCCTGCCGACGCTTTCTTGAACGTACCGTCGGCGTCTTTGTATACGTCGTTGACGTATTTCGAGAAATCAAAGTAATTTCCGCTATTGCTGTTGCGCGTGTTGTCAGCCTCTTGATATCGTGCAACAACGTTGATATTGTCGCTGCCAAGAACACCGCTCACTGTAAATCCTTCGCCCGTGCGATAGGTCTTGCTGCGTCCGTTGCCGGTTGCACCCTCGGCGCCACCGTAAAACTCGTCGTCGGTATACGTTCTCGTCGCCTTGCCGCTACGCAACTTGTTGAGAGCCACCTTGATATGCGCCGGCGTGATTTGTCCTTTGTTTTGACTTTCCGTTCCCGTACCAACGTATTCGTAGTTCGCATTTTGCTTCAATACATAAGTGAACACCACTTCTTTGTCGTTGCCGACATTTTTGTCTTTGTACACATAGCTAATATCAAACAAATCCGAAGTGCCGTGTGCGCCGCCATTTTGGGATTCGGTATTAAACACGAACGGTGTGCCGGATATACCAAATCCCGCATCATAAACTTTGCTTGTCGTACCGCCTGCATACTTGATGATTATCTGGGATTTTTCAATCTCAAATTTTTTCTCGCAAGTAGTACCCGAAATCACATAGTTGTCGATAGTAGATTCCACTTCATCATTGACAATTCTACCATTCAACGCACTACTTTTGATGCTCATCTCATAGTCATTGCCGGCATCGACTTTCTTGCCTTGAAGCGTAAATTTGATGGCATCATTGCCATATCCCGTTTTGACAATCGCATAATCAAGAGAGCTAGACTGTAATGCCGCCCCTGTACCACCGCCGTTGATTCCGGACACCGTCAAGCCATGAGCACTAAGGTCATAAACAAATTTCAAATTGGACGTATTCCACGTCACGGTTATCGGTCTGGGTTTAATTTCGTAAGTTGTCGAATCCGAGCCGGAAATCGTGTAGTTGTCGGACGTATCGACCTCGCCGCTTCCGGCAGGACGCTTTGCAGGAGAAACGGCAATTGCGTTGCCGCTCGTTCCGCCTATCTTAATGCTATACTTACCTACGTTGACCAGCGATTCTTTTTGAGCACTATCGCCTTTAAGAGTTGCGGAGAATTTGATCGAAATCGTATCGTTACCCCACGGAATCGTACCGTTGGTCACCTCATCTCCGTTAACTTTTAACGTAGGCGTATGTGCCGTTCCATCGTAGACCTTTTCACCGCCCGTCAAACCGCTCAATTTAAGTTCTTTTTTGCTGATAGTCCAATTTGCCGTGTCGGTCGCAACCTCGTAGTTGCTGTTTCCGTATGTGGTTGCCGTTGCCATGTAAACGCCGTAGTTGATTGTGATTACGTCCGCTGATTTTGCGGATGCGTTTACGCCTTTCACGGAATAAGTGTAGTATGCCTCTCCATTCCGCGTAACGACAACGGACACTTCGACGAAATCACCGGATATTATGCCGCCACTACCCGATTGTGCATTGACGTTTACTGTTGTCAAGCCTTGATGTTTGGTATTGTAGGTATATGTTCCGTCTCCTTCAAGCGTCAATGTCAAATTCCGTTTATCTATCTTGTATAATTTTTTCACTTGAGTATTAGTTTTCAACTCGCTCGGATAAGCGCAATTATGCAGATTATTGTTCACAAACGTATTTGTTTTTCGCGAAACCTTTGCATAATATTCGCCGGCATTTACATCTGTGGTGAATGTGACATATGCTTTATTGTCGGAATAAGTGACAGTACCATTCTGCATTGTCATATCGAAATAGTTGTCTATAAACTCTTTCAAATTGGTCAGGGCTACGGTTGTACTTATTGTAAGTGTAATCACTCCTTTTGTAGTACCATTATAAACATGTTTTCCGTTTACGCCATTCCAAGTGAACGTAAATGTATTTTGTGCTATTCCGAAACGGTTGGTTTCTTTTTTGTTTTGATCACCGTTTACAAGCTTTAGAGTGTAATTGCCTGCTTCCGTAGTTGCAAATTTAACATAATATGAGCCTTCGTTGTTTGCCGAAACATCGATCGCCGTCGGATTTGACGAAACTTCAAAGTTCACCCCCGCAACGCCGTCAATTGTAACTTTTCCGGTTTGTAGGCTTGTTGGGCTCGTGTATAAAGCTTTACTATGTTCCGCATTATTCACATATGCGCATACTTGTGGTGAAAATGCCGCAAGAACGGCTATCGTATCGCCATAGTTGGTCACTATACCGCTAACTTTCCACCGATACCCGTGATTTTCTCCATTGAATGTCGGAGAAACAGTACCCTCACCGGTTATCTTAAGTTCTTTCTTACTTACGGTGAAACTGCCTGTTAATGACAAGTCATATAATTCTGCCCATTGTTTGTTGTTGTTAGGAGCAATAGCTGTCGATGGTTTAACCTCAATATCATACTTCTTGGCGTGTTTAAAATCGATATAACAACTAAACTCGCGCAAAACCTTATCACCCGGTTCGTTGACATTGTAAAGCAAATCGGTATCGGACAAATTGTTTTGAGAGTTACTCTCTCCTGCGGCAGAAATCGTTATGTCGTTGACGACATACTTTCCGGCATTTGCCGTAAGACCGGTAAACGATGTGCCGTTCCATGTGAAAGTTGCAATTGTTTCGTTATCCGATTTAATTTCGATGACAAAACCTGCTTTTTCACCTGCGCCCGGAGCAATATTTGCTATCTTCAACACAACATCATGATTGTCGCCCGTATTATCGGTACCATATTCCCTTGTGTTGCTATTAATTCTCAATTCGCTTCCTTGGTTGAGATCACGTTTGTTTATCGTCCAACCTATTGCAACGCCGCCGACGACGTGCGGTTTGCCCTCGCTGTCGAAATAATAGATATTGACTTGCGAATGGAAGGAACCGGGATTGGTTTGTGCGCCGTCCGTGCCTTGTCCACCCGCAGTCGTGGTGTCTGCGGAATAGCAGTAACTATTCGGCTTGCCCGTTGCAGTTTCGGGATTTTTGATATAGCTCACGGTTTCGCCTTCCGAAGCGGTTATGCCGACGGGAGCGTAACGCAAATAGCCGTTGAACGTCAACGCTTTGCCTTTTGAAATCGTGCGATAATACACAGCGACGTTTTCGGCAAGCGCGTCGGCGTTGGTCGTGAGCGTTTGAATATAGAACTTGTTGTCTTGGTTGGTTGCGCTCGGTCTGGATTTTCCGGACGTTGCCATATAGAGATAGTATCCGCTCTCCGTACCTGCCGCGGTTGCGGTTGCATAAAGCGTGGATTTTTGAGGTGCGCCATTTCCGAGAACGATATCGGATGCAAGCGGATTTTTCACATTGTCGTCCTTACCCTCGTTGCGCTCGCTCGACGTATATGCGTCCGCAATTCGTTTCCAATATTGCAGATTCGCATTTGTGGAGTGTTCTGCGTTTATCGTGCCGATTGTCTTGTCCGTTGCGTAAACGAAATACCAACCGGTGTTGTTTGCACCCGTCGTATAAGTAGGCGCATTTGCAATGGGTTTAACCCACGCGCCGTTCTTAATTTGCGCAGAAGTTTCGCCGAGTTTATCTTTGAAGTAGTCATACCAAGTCAACTGTTCAACGTTCTCGCCCAGCGTAATGGTCTTGCCGTTGTAGGTGTGCGTGCCGGGATAATCGTCGTAATAGGTCTTTGGCGTGTACATCTTGCAGAAATCTTCCGTAAACACGATAGGTTGCTCTCCGACGTACTCGATAATGGTTTCAAACTTGCCGAGATCTTGTTGCAAATTCTTGACGTCGGTACCTGCAAGGATAGCGTTTGCATAGCCCTTAACCCAGTACGACGTGCTTGCGTCGGTGTCGGTTTTTGCAAGGCCGATGATACCGCCCACGTTCTTCGAGCCGGTGAATGTGCCTTCTATTGCGTATGCGGAAGTTATGACGGTGCCTATGCCGTCGGTCGCGCCTACGATACCGCCGACGTTTTCGCCGCCCTTGACGGTGGTGTTGTAGGCAAGCATATTGCTTATATTCACGTTTTCTGCAAGAATAATGCCGACAATGCCACCGACGTTGTTGATGCCATTTGCGGTGACGTTGCCGTTTGCGTAGTAGGTATTTTTGTTTTGCTCGGTGCCCCAGCGCACATTCTTACCGATGACGCCGATTGCGCCGCCGACGCCGCCCCAACCTGTTGATTTGTTTGTTGCTGCATCTTTAGCAACAGAAATCGCATTGGAATCCGGATTTGCCGTGAGCTCTCCCGAAGCCTCAAAGTGAGTGTTTTCCACCTTGACGTAATCGTCGGCGAGCGTAATGCCGACACCGGTAAGAATAGTTTTAAGCGGAGTAGGCACGCCGATGAAACCGACCGAGCCACCCACGGCGTTGACCGCTGCGATTGACAAATTGCCCGAACTGTTGACAAATTGCGCGTATTTGACGGGTCCTGCCAGCACGCCGATAGAGCCGCCCACAAAGCCTGTTGCAGTGACTGTGCCGGTGTTCTTGAAATTGACGGTATGGCCGTTGTCTACGCCCTCGATTTTGCCCACGAGTACGCCGATTGAGCCGCCCGCATAGTAGCCGGTTGCAGTGACTTGGCCGTCATTGACAAACAATGTTGCAACATTATTCTTTGCGGTGATTGTGACGTTCTTGCCGACGTAGCCGAGCGAACCGCCGACGAACTTACCGCCCGAAACGTTGCCGCTGTTGGTGAACGTACCTGCGATTGCGCCCTTGCCCGAATTCTCGGTGCGAAGTGCGGACGGAGAGTCGAGTTTGCCGACCACGCCGCCGACGTAGTCGCCCGTGCCCGTGACGCTACCCGTATTGTTTATTGAAAGGTTCTTGATTTTGTTTTGTTGTTCTTCAGAGAGCGTAACGCCGCCGATTGTCGTGTCTGCCTCACCGCCGCCCGTGGTGAGCAAGCCGTCGTTGAGTCCGATGATGCCTCCCACGTTGTTTGCGCCTTTGATTGCACCGTTTTGTTTGATGGTACCCTTGACGATATCGACGATTGCATAGTCGTCTTGTCCGCTTACGCCCTCGTTCTTGCCGACGATACCGCCGACGTTATCGTGCGAACCCGTAACGGATGCGGTGATTGTGATTTCGAGCGTGCCCGACTTATACGCCTTTGCGTTTGCGATGTTCGAGCCGATGTTGAGGGTGCTTCCCGAGTTGTTCACGCCGATAAAGCCGCCGACTTCGCTCGTACCTTTGATTTTGCCGCCGATTGTGATTTCGGTGCCGTTGAGCGCGCCGACCGTTGTATTTTCAAGTTTATCCGTCGTATCTGCGAGAATATAAACCGTGCCGATATTCTTGCCGATGAAACCGCCGACGTTTTCGGCATTTTCGGTTGACATATTGGGAGCGACGTTGAATTTGCCTATAAACGTTGCCTTGTTCGTACGTCCTACAACGCCGCCGACGTTTGCCGCCGCCAGAGTTATGTTGATATTGCCACCGACGGTGACATTCGATCCCGACGCGAAGTTTGCGCCCGAACCCATATCGCCCACGATACCGCCGATACAGCTTATTTTCGCATCGGAATCTTGCGACTTATTCGTTGCCTCAACCGAAACGGTTATTGTGCCGTTGAATGCCGAAGTGCCACTGAACGTGGTTGTAAGCGGACTTGTGTCGTCTTTAGAATCTTGCGTAAAGCCGACCAAACCGCCGATTGCCGTGCCGTGCTTGGGGCTTTCCAAAACCGTGTTGTCGTTACCGACGTCAATACGTTCGATCGTGGTGTTTGCTCCGACCGTGCAGGAGTCGATATATCCGCCCTTTGCGCTGGACATACCGCCTGCGATACCGCCAAGACTATGCTCGCCCTTTATGGACACCGCGCCGCCAACACCGACTTTGCAACCGGTGATGAATGCCGCAACATATTGCGAACCATAGCCGAGAATACCGCCGATTTGGCTTGACGTATTTGCGCTGCTTGCGGCTTGAATGACGGCTTTATCCACCGAGCAACCCTCGATACGCACGGTGTTGCCTTTTCCGCTTGCTCCTGCGTCACCACCGACATAACCGAGAACACCGCCGATGTTGCTCTTGCATGCTTGAATGATACCGGCAAATGCCGCTCTATCGCCCGTGGTGGTTGAGATATTGACCGTGCAACCCTTGATGATTGCAGAAATACCCGCTTTGTATTCACTGCCTTGCTTGGGATCAGTCAATCCGACAATTCCGCCTGCGTATGTGATATCGGAAGCGATATGCGTATCATCATTTTTACCATATGCTCCGATTGCAGTCGTTCCGCTCACGGCGCAATGCTCTATAATCGAGTCACCGGTAACATAGCCCGCAATTGCGCCAGTTGCCGCAATTTGTTGATTGTCAGACGAATATGCCCAAATATTGCTTTCTCCACCAACTTCGATATATCCAATATAGGCGTTTTCTACATGACCGAACAAACCGCCATATGCTCCACCGATTGTTTGTCCACTGGTGATACGCAAGTTGTTGATTACAGTATTTGCATTGTTTTCTTGTTTACCGCTGATACTGCCCTTGAATACCTTGCCGTTTCTACCGATAGTGAGTATATTTTGCGTTTTGAAAGTTGCGTAATTCTTATACGCACCCTCTTTATTTCCATATGCACCATTGTAATAATGGTTGCTACTCAGCCAATAACCATATGCAGTGTTTTGCGCAATATTATTATCATCATAACAAACTGCACTAAGCTTAAACAAATGATAGCTCTTTCCTATATGGTATGTGTTGTCTTTTCCCAATGACTTATACGCATTTTCCGAATCGGCAATCTTTGTGCTTGTGCTGTTTGAAATCGGCATATTGATAGCTTTTGCAATGTCAGAGGACAAGTTTTTGTCAAGTGTAATGTTGTTGCTGCCGTTGGCAAACTCGATATATTTGTCTTCAAATGTGTACCCCAAACCCACAAGTGTTTGAACACCCATAAGGTCAATGCCGTCACGGATAACATATGGACTGTACTCTTCGCCTGCTTTTTGCTCACGATACTCGCCATAAATATCTTGTCCGTAGTTCTGCGAGTTCATGCTCAAACCGTTGTAGGTATCCACCGCAAAAACGGCAAGTTGAGGCAAACAACCATAAACATAGACATAACCACCAAGCGTACCATTTTTGTAGGCTGTTGTGTTTTGTGCGCCGTCTTTTATTGTTGCCGTGCTTGCGTTCCATAGTTCAACTTCGTTATTCTGATTGTTTGCATAGTAGAATGCTCTTGGTTTTACACTTCCGTCAGAACGCATAATTGCGGTCAAATCTGACAATGAGTTTAATGTCGTACCTGTGCGCACATACTTAACATTGCCGCTACGACTATTCCAACCTGAGTAATAGACGACAGCACTATCTTTTCTGCTTACAATGTTATTTGCAATACCATAGCAGTTCGCAACACGAACCTTTGAATTGCCATCGTTATTATCGCCACCATCCTCATCTAAATATCCAACGATATCAGCACTGTATCTTGTGTCACTATTAGTTTCATTTTCCTCTATATATATTCTTCCTGTAGAATAACAATTGTTTATAGAAATACTACAATTTGATGCTTTTGTACATGCTTCGGCTAAAATTCCGCCATTTCTTACCTGCCAAGTGAACAGGTTGCCGACACCACCATAGCCATGAATATCGCCGGTATTATAGCTATACTCTATATTAAGTTTGACCGCAACACCGACAAGTCCGCCCGCATCCGTACCGTTGAAGTTATATCCGCTCAGACCTACCATAGTAATACCACCAAACTTTTTCCAGCCAATAGTAACTTCTCCAGTATTATAACAATATGCAATGGTAGATGTGTTATTTGCCTCAGTCGAATGCGGCTTTTCATTGCTTGGAATTGTACCCAAAATGCCTACTAGTCCACCCGCAACATTACTTTTGCCTCTTATAGCACCGGTATTATAACAAGCGTACATCTTTAACGTGGCGGTCTTGCTTGCCTCTCCGACAAGGCCTCCGACACGCGACCATGCATTACCTGCTTGCTTTTTGTCATCATTACTTATATATGGGTTAACTTCTTCACCAGTAATATCGCCGGTATTGGCGCTATTCTTTATTGTAGTAAATGCAGTAACACGACCGACCAGTCCTCCTACTTTCGTTTGCCCTACAACATTACCGGTATTAAGACAACTATCAATGGTTATATCATTCGTTGCATACGCAATCAATCCACCGGTGCCATATTGATAATCATCAGGATAACCGAGGTTTTGACCGGTACTCTTATTCCATTTTGATCCCTCAAAACTGGTTATATCGCCCTTATTAACACAACCGATTAATGTAATAGGAGACGTGGAAGAACTATAGCCGGAAAAGCCGGCAATCACTCGCAAACCTTGTATGTCGACAGCCGCAGTACAATTGGTAAACGTAATTGCTCCAAACGGCTTACCAACGAACGCCGCAATGTCATAACCGGAATTGCTTGTGTTCGTACCTGCCGCAATAGTGCCGTTTATCGTCAAGTTTTTGAAAGTTGCGTTTGCCGCATTCGGGAAAACACTGATACGATGGTAACCGCCGCTTGTATATTGTATATCGATCGTATTTCCGTTGCCGTCAAATGTGCCTTTGAAAGACGGTGTTGTTGTGCTCAACGTTGTTGATGTTCCAAAATAAATTCTATTGACTGCGGAGCTACCTTGAGATATGTTGCCTGCAAGATTATACCCAAGGTTTGACTTTGCATTTTTAATATCGTCCGAATTATTGTTCGGAGTACACTCCGTGCTGAAATTCAACGGGGTGCTTGAACTTGCAGTGCCCATATGTGCCGTTGTGTTGTTGATTGTTATGTTTGTAAGCAGTTTGACATACTCACCCGCATAATCTTTCGCACCGCTATAAACGCTATATGCAAAGTCGTTCCACTCTTTTTGACTGCTTATTGTATAAGGATTGGTTGAGCTACCCGGAGTGAATGTTTCGTCATAACCACCAATATTGCGTTTATCGTCGTATGCCGAGCCGATAACAACCGGTAAATTGCCGTTGCACTCAAAATAAACTGTTGCAACGATTTTTGTGATTTGTCTTTCACTATTGAAGTTTGCGGTTGTTACGTGCACTATGTATTTGTCTGAATTGGACGGTTTTCTATACTTACCCTCAACAACCGTTGTTTTGTCGGTATCGGTGTCGTTCTTTTGCGGAACGTTTACAAATTCGATACCGACAACGCAAATTTGCATGCTGTTGCCCGATGCCATATCGAGCGCAATCGTAAGAGTGTTGTTCTTGTTTTCAAATTTGCTGAAACTGTCAATATTGTCCGTCACGGTGTCACTGCCACTTGCGTTGTAGAAGGCAAGTTGCGTGTTTTCATAATTGGAATTCAACGTTTTGTTAGGCACCTTTACGGCAAATTCAAGCGTGCCTTCAACATTAGCATTCGTCAAAAGTCCGACAAATCCGCACAACGAAACAAACGTCGGATATGACGCTTCCGTTGCATTGATCAATCCTTCGTCAACAAGAATATACTTCCCGTACGGGCTTTGACTTACGGTCGCATAATACGCTCCGTTCGGTGTTGCATTTTTCGCAAAATTCGTGCGTTTTTTCGCGATATAGAACGTCCAGCTCAAATCTATCGTCGGGTTTGCGCCGTAGCCGAGCAAGCCGCCCTTCGTGTTGGATGTTTTTTCGAGATTGAACCCTGTAGATACACTGTTTCTGATGGTTGCGTTTTGCGTTTCGCCCACAAGACCGCCCACGTACTCACTGCCTTGATACGTGTCGGTGCTCGCCGTGATTGCGCTGCTGCCGCCGTTGGTTACGACGCAGTTTTGCACGTTGCCGCTGCCCATATATCCAACAAGACCGCCCACGCGCGTTGTGCTTTGGTTGTTTGTGTTGAATCTTGCTTTTACAACGATATATTGCAAGTCGTGTTCGAGGTTATCCACGAGGTAGCCTGCAATTCCGCCTGCGTAGCTTCCGTTGATAAAGATGTCGCTGCCGCCGCTGTATATGTTGAGTTTTGAAACGTCTATTGCACTGTCTTGCGGAGTGTTGCGCAACACAAAACGCACTTTTGCGCCGCCGTAGCCTGCAATACCGCCGACGTAACTTCCGCTCACGGATATGCTTGCGTTGTTGACAAGTCTGCCTTGCGCCGTGATACCGTTGCCGGAAACCGTGGGAGCAAGACCGAGCGTCGTGCTTGCATTGCCGCTTCTTACACCCGTTGTGAGAACATTGTAAAGAATGGAATTCGTGTCGTTTTCAAAAGTCTGCGCAACGCTTGTGCTAAGATCTCCGAGCGCGCCGAAAATACCGCCCGCGTAACTCGTCGCATAGATTGTTGCCAAGTTTACAAGCGATATGCCGTTGCCGAAAATCGTCGTGCCGGTTTCCCAATACACGCCTGCTTGCGAGGACACGTAACCCACGATACCGCCCACAAAACTGCCAAGCGGTTTTGCCGCCGTGCCGAACGTCTTTTGCTCGTCCGGGACGCTGTGCGTGATGGTGTGCGTACCGCCCGTGAGGAAAGTGCCGTCGTCTTTGAGTTGATATATTGCTTCAATCGTTGCGTTTTTGCCCAAAACGCCTGCAATTCCGCCTATAAACGACGGAGTATAATTGCCCGTATCCAGCGTGACGTTGCTCGTTGTCCAGTCGGTGTTGAAGAGGATGCCAACGCCCTCTGCATAGCCCACAAGTCCGCCCACGACTTTCGCATTGCCGGACGCTGATTGCTCGTTTAACTTTTGCAAAATGACTTTGACGTTGCCGACTTTAAAGTTATCGCTTGCGTCTTTGTCGATTACGATTGCCGTATATTTGTCGTTTGTTGCGTTTTGGTGATATCCGTTGCCTATAAACGCGCCGAACAATGCGCCCACGTACTCGATACCGCCCACAACAATAAAGTTTCCATCCTTTCCGTTGTTGTTGAGTTGCGGAGCGTACGAAATCGTCGTTGCGCAAGACGGCGTATCCATCCAGCCTGCAATACCGCCCACGTACTTGATGCCCATGACGTCGATTTGATCTGCCGGCGTGACGTATCTTTGTCCTGCAACGCTTCCGCCGATTTGGCTTTGATTGCTGACGATCCACTTGCCGACGATACCGCCCACGTACGTTTCGCCGCGCACCCAGCCGCCGTATGCCAAGACTGAATTGTATAAAGTGGAGTCAACCGCATAGCCGGCAATGCCGCCCACGTATTCGATGCCGACGATACCGCCGTTGTCCGTTATGGAAAGTCCGCCATTGCTTGCAACTTTGAGATTGCTTATCGTTGCGCCGTTCAGATATCCGAACAAGCCGACGTAGTTCTTTCTCGCGCCGTCAACGTTGTAGAAACTGCCGACGTTGTAAACGTAGGTTATCGTATTGTCGCCGCCGTCAAACGTCGCGCTGAACGGCAATTCCGTTTGATTTTGCGTTGACCTCGTGCCGATGGGCAAGAAGTTGTAAACGCCGTCCGTGCTGATATAACCGCTCATATCGATGTTGACGGTGACAAGGAAATATGCGTCCTTATAATCTCTGCTCGTTGCCTTTGCCGTGGTTTGCGGAGCAATACACACCCCTGCCGTAACGGTATTTTGAATCGAGTTCCACGCCATACCGCCGTTGACGATCTGGCTGAGGCGCAACAAATGTTCGGGCTTGCTTATGACGTATGGATTGTCCGCGCTACCACCCCAATCATTATCTTCGGGCGTTTTTCCGTCTTTCCAGCCAAAATCGCTGAACATCGCAGTGTAATATTTGGTGATATTTCCGCTGAAATTGCCCGTGCCGCTTGCCGTCACACTCGTATTCAACGGAGTGGGATTTTCGACAGTAGGTGCATCAAGCGCACTCAAAGTGTATTCCGTGCCTTGCGTGAGCACGGCAACCGTGCCGTTGTTATACTTGACGTACAGCACGAACTTGTCTGCCGCGTAGTTGTGTTGCGCATACACAAGCACTTTTTGCACGCCGTTTTGCTCCGATTGCAAGGGATAAAAACGCTTATCGGCATAACTTTGGTTGCCGACGTTTACGTTTGCAATGCCTTGATTGCCGACAATCAAGTCCGTCCTTCCGCCAAACCACACGTTGCCGCTAGTGATGTTCGTCGCCAAACTATAAGGCACAATCTTCCACGTGTAGGTGACAACCATCGTATCGCCTACCGTTGCCTCGGAAATACCTCTATCCGACGTATCTTCTGTCAAAACCGTATTTGGGCTGAAATCATCGTATTGAGAGTATTTATTTTCTATTTTGTAGTTTCTAATATCATTCAACGTAAACGTGCGCGTGTGTGTCGTATCATTGTGCGCTTGCTTTGTTTCAACATAACCGCCAATCGTGTACACGTCTTGGGGAATGGCAAATTCTCCGTGTACAGACGCAACGGAAATGCCATTTTCTATGATACCCTGATGCTGTGTATTATAGTGGAAAATGTAGACGTTTGACGTATCGCCTGCCACGTGTTCGCTCGCGCTAGTCCAAACGTTTGACACCTTAAGCAATCTCTCTGTTATGGTGACCGTATCGCCCTTTTTCACGCCAACGATTTGACCGTCGATTTTGATTGTAACCGTTGTATTATACACGTCGACATTTGTTGGCGACACGTTAAGATTTTCCTTGTAAGTTGTGCCAACATACAAGAACTCGGTTGTATAAACAATCGGATTGTTTGCCGCCGCGCCATTTGCAGTATTCGGATACGTTGTATGTCCAAAACCGTGCGCCAATCCGTCATACTCTTTTGAGCCAATGGTTGGCAGAGTGATATTTTGCACACGAACTCGGATATTGCTTTCAATAGTTGCGCTATACCATGCCGTAACATCGCCGTTATCACCTGCAAACCCCTCCGTTTTGCTTGGTTTCACATACTTTGTATTAGTATCAGAACCGTTATCCGAACAGAAGAACTCGTTTTTTGCAACACTTCCGACAACCTTAAATCCGTTGATTTTGGATGACAATATATCTTCCCACTTCTGATTTGTCGTATTTTGCAAATCGACTTGCGGTGTGACTGCAAACGCGGTCGTCAATCTATACCCTTTTGTGCTAACAACAGGATTTGGGTTATTTGCCGTAGTCTGCGCTTGTTTTTCATTTATTGCCCACGAATTTGTTACGTTGCCACCGCTTCCAGTAATTGATCCGTGATTACATCCATCCCAACGGAACTTTCTTTGGCCTTGCACATCGTAGCAATAATCGATATTTGTATTGTCCAATGCACTTCCGACAATACCGCCAATAAAGTTGTTGCCTTCAATCAAACCGCCGATATTTGCGCAGTATTCCACTTTTGCCTGTGCAAAACCGACGATACCGCCAACGTAGTCGCCATTGTTTATATAGTCACCACTTGCACTATGCGCCGCAATATGGCCTTTATTATAGCAATTTGAAATCGTGCCATTGACGGTTGTATATCCTGTGATACCGCCGACAAACACACCCGTTGGAGTCCCTGAAATTTCCCCCTGTGCGGTTGGATTTGTACCGACAATTTCGCCACTGTTGTAGCTGTTTTTTATAGGTGCTTGCACCCTGCCTGCAACACCGCCGACGGCGTTTCCGCCAATAACGTTGCCCGTGTTCTCTGCATTGCACATTTCTTTGTCGGCAAATGCAGTTACACCGCCAACCGTTGCGCCGTTTCTGCCATTGATTGAGCCGGAGTTCTTGAATGTACCATAATTGGAGTTTGTATCACACCAAAAGCCATGGTTTTCGCCCGACACGCCACCCACCATACTATTGGCTGTGATATTGCCGCTGTTGACAATCGTTCCGTACATTCTAGAAGTTGAGTCTGCATAACCGACGATACCGCCAACACTTGTATCACCCTCAACACTCGCATTGTTTGTAGCATTTTTGATGTTAGTTCCGTTTGCATAGCCGACCACACCGCCGACATTTTGAGAATTTGTTGTCAACAAATCAAACTCTGCAAATTGCAATGTCGAGTAGTTGTCAGCTGCTTTTACATATATGTAATAATATTTGTAATTTCTAAGCTTGAACCCGCTGAAAAACTCTTTCCTATAAGAGTTGGTAGATGGCATAGCAAGAGTGGAATCATAGACAACTTCCCATCCCCATTCGTTTGGAACGGTAGTATTGCCTCCGCCTGTATCATAGTCACCTCTTGTGAAATCGTTATTGCTTCCCCAAATTTTTACGCTTTGAGGAGTTCTTTTTTGAATTTCAGCAGTATTGTTGGTATCATCAGCATTGGTAATTGCAAATCCAAAAATATACGCCAACGTCGTGTTTTGGACTATAAAGCTCATTGCTCCTTTTTTTGCCGAATAATACTTACTGTTTAGATCTCCGTCATTAACTTTGCTGACCGCTTGAGTAGTTGAGTCATATGGGTGCGCGTCAAATTGTTTTATTTCATAAGGCGCATCTTTATAGGTGCTGCTAATGCTTGCATTGTTGGTGACGTTCTCAATGGTGCTGTTGAGCGCATAGCCGACAACGCCGCCGACATTAGACGAGCCTTTCACCGAGCCGTTCACCGTCAAATATTTGATAGTTGCGCCGCTGATATATCCAAAAAGTCCGACGTTGTTGCCTGCAACACTGATGTTCAAACCACTCAAATTATTCTTGTTTCCGTCAAAAGTTGCGGAGAAGACGTTTGAGCTTGTTCCGATAGGCGTAATGTTGCCAATGCTTGCAATACTTCTTGCCAGTTTGAAATAAGCTCCTCCATAGGAGGCAATCGTTCCTTTCACATACTTATAAACATCGGAGGTATACCAGCTATTTGTTGCATTTGTCGCACCTCTTACGATATTTGAAAGCGTAACGAGCTGATCTCTTGTGCCGATGATATAGGGGTTGCTCTCACTTCCCCACGGATTGTTTTCGATATTGGACTTGTTTATGCCGTTATTTTGCACGCCGAAATCGCCGGCTTTGACAATTACACTAAATCCGTTGATATCAAAGTTGTCATTTATGAGAGTATTGCTTGAATCATAAATGCTGATTATTGTTTTTGCAACACTAAACTCTTTTTGGTTTTGATCGATATCGATAGAACCATAGAAATTATGCTCGGTATCGTTAAAACCAAACACGACGGTGTACGCCCCTTTTGGCACACTAACATTTGATTGATTCTTTATAACAATTTGATTTTTTATTGCGTTCTCAATATCTTGACCATAGAAAAACTGGTTGTTGCCAATTGCAAATTTAAGTTTCTTTATAGTCCAGGTCGATTCTTTTCTTCCGACAAGATAATCTGTGTTGTTCGCCCTGATCCAAACGTCGGAATATACCTTGTATGTGCCTGCATTGGTTTTGCCAAGCGTTGCATTTCCGCCGCCGTTTTGGTCAAAATAGAACGATTGTTTGAAGTAGTGTGTATTGACGGTTGTCGGCAATTGAGTGTTATCGACAACATACTGTTCGGTCGCATTATAATCAACCGCCGCTGCATCGATTTTTATATCTTTAAGTTCCGCAACAACATTCTGTTTTGTGTTGGCGTTATAATAAACGATGAAATTTACTACAAGGTCTGTTTTGGCAGGGCTTCCAGTGCTGTTTTTTTCTTTGCCGATAACGGTTTTGTTTGGGAGCGTTGATTTATTCGAGCCGTCATGCAAAGCAAGGAACTTGCCCGATTCAGTTCTCCCCAAAATTTGAAACGCGTTGATATTGACGGTGAGAATATTTTGCCAACCATCGACTGCCGTATACGGCGTATATTCTGTTCCGTCAAAGTACGACGGCGACAATGTAAAAGCACTGGCAACTTGAATCGAATGTCCGGCATTGGTATACTGTCTGTTTCCTGTTGCTCCCTGAATTGCAGATGACAACTTCCAACTGTTGCTGACCGAGCTTCCGTCTTCTTTCTCTGCGCAAATGAAATCCAGTTTTGCGCTATTATCATTCCAAAGTCCGTTTATCTTTCCGCCGAAATAGCAATACTCGATTTTTGCATTGTTGCCGCTCGCTTTGCCAACGATACCGCCAACTTGGTTTGAGCCTTCTATCGTTTTATCTTTAAGGCTTGCACAATATGATATCGGAGCTGTTGTATAACCTGCAATACCGCCGAGAAAATCACTGTTGTCTCCACTTGCAGAGATATTGCCGTTATTATAGCAATTCGCAATAGAGCCACCATTGACAACACCGACAAAGCCACCGACATATGCGCCCTTTGTCAAACCGCTCGGTGTACCTGCTTTATTGTATTCACCTGTTATATCGGCATTGTTTACACTGCTTGTTATCGTCACATTGTTGCCAAATCCGACAAAACCGCCAATCATATATGCACCGGTGACGGTTGCGTTATTCCTGCAATTTGAAATCGTCACACCGTCGGCATATCCGACCAAACCACCGACTGCCGCGCCGCCTACAATCGTGCCTGCCGTCGTCATATGCGATATAGTCGCCCCTTTTACGTAACCGAAAAGACCGACGTTGCTCACGCCGCTCTGTTGAATGTTGAGATTGATTGTCCGCATGGTGCGATTGTTTGCGTCGCTATCGTTTCCGCCAAAAATCGTACCTGCAAAATAGTGTGTGCTGTCCTTCCCGATAGGCACAAACGCGATTGGCGCATCGCCAGTCCCCAAATCTGCCGCAACCACAAAATAGCAATCTTTGTAGGTCTTGTCCGTTGCAACAACATCTTCTGCGGTAACCGAATTATTGTTGCTCCCAACAATGCTATTGAGAGCGTCTCTGCCATTGACGATAGCCGACAAGTTTTTCAAATGCGTTTCATTGCTTATGACGTATGGGTTTGTCACACTTCCCCATTTTCCGGTGCCGCCTTGAATCTTGCCAAAGTCGCCCTCGATAATTTCAAAAGGCAACGTAACAGTGCCTCGTGTTTTTCCGTCTTTTGAAACTTCAATAATTGCAGAATATACGCCAATCGTTATCGGTTGAGCAATCTCGCTTCCGTTTGAATCTCTGTATGAAACTACTGTTGAATATGAAGAATCGACAGTGTGAGTCAAATACCCGCCGCGACCTTGCAAAACCTGCAAAACTTCATTGTTATATTGCGTATAATCTTTTCCGTTGAAAGTAAACGAAATGCCCTGATATTGTGCATACAACGTTGTTGTCGTTTGTCCGTTTTGCAAATTCGATCTCACAACGTTGCCAAAAGTGTTCGCGGCAGTGCTAGTTCCGGTGCTTACTCCGATTGCCATTGCAATGCCTGTTCCGTTTGCGCTGGTATTCCACCCTGTAAAGTATTGTCCGTTTCCAACATAAAAATCAGACGTTATGTTGGATGCTGCCATATACTTATGACTGGTGTTATCAACTGTTGTTGACGAGTTGATGCCATTCTTGCTGTATGAAATGTTATACGATTTAAGTTCGCGAGTTAATGTGACTTTTACATTCGAAAAAGTTGCTATACCAAAAGCTCTTAAAAATACGCCCAAATATCTGCCTTTACATGAAAAATAAATTCTTACGTATCGACCAGATACTTTTTCTGTTAAGCTAACATTTGACGTGCCTGATCCACCGTTGCCAACTCCTTCACTTTTATTCGGAAGCGCAACAACTTCTTTATATAAGTCATCAGCCCCTTTATTCCCGTCAAAATCAGAGAACTCACTGCTCGATGAAGTTATAGCCACATAAGCGGGATTCGTTGTTGCACTCAAAGTTCCTGCAACGTTTATTGAAATAGAATCACTGAATTTGGAATAATCACTTCCAAGATCAAAATCAAACCATGTTGTAGCATATCTTTGCACACCATGACCACTACTATCACCCATCATCCACCGACCACCAGTCGAAGCATTACCTGTAGTCCATGTTAAATCAGATGTATCGTCAATCAAATAGCTTCCGTCATCGCAAACATATCCTTTTTTCGAAACATCCGGATTTATATTCCATGACGTAACTGTTGGATTTGATAAGCCAATTGAAATATTAGATCCAGCAGCATTTGCCGCACTTGCCACGTTATTTTCGATTATGCCGTTTTGTTGGAGTTCGGATTCAATGCCGAAAGCACCGGAGAGCGTGCCGGCAAAGACAAGGACAAACGTAATAGCAAGCAACAATGCGCCTGCGGTCAGCTTTATGTAATTTCTCAATTTCGTTTGTGTTTTTGTCCTTGAATTTCTCATGTTTTTCTCTCCGTATATGCGCCCACGACGCATTGATTTATATATTTTATAATATATATACATTCAAATCAATCGTTTTATTGGACATTTTGAAAAATTAATTTGTTTTCGCTTTTTTGCATACTTTTCCTTGACAGTTTTTCGCCAAATGGTTTACCATAAATATACCCCCACAGGGTATATAAAAACACCCCCGTTTGTCATTGCGAGGAGCAAGGCGACGCGGCAATCTCCGGGGACGGAATGAAAACAACAAGGACAATCTACAACATCAAAAGGAATATATCAAAATGGATGACAATCAACAATGCACGGCATGTTGCTCGTGCTGTTCGCATCAAAAGCACACTCCCCGAAGCGAAGCGCAGCTCAAATCTCTCAATTCACGGCTCAACCGCATCATCGGGCAACTTGGCGGCATAAAAAATATGCTTGAGGACAACCGCTATTGCGGTGACGTGCTGATTCAGCTGTCGGCGGTGCAAAGCGCGCTTGAAAGTTTCGGCTACGAAATTCTCGGCGAACACTTGAAAACCTGCGTGGTTGAAAACGTGCAGTCGGGCAATACTCAAATACTGGACGAAGCCCTCGCCCTCATCAAGAAATTGAAATAGTTGTTACGTTTCGCTCCGCTAGATTGCCACGTCGCAACTCTCGTTGCTCCTCGAAATGACAAAATGGAAGATTCTATTTTTTCCTTGTCATTCCGAGGGAACGCAGTGACCGTGG
>ERZ1027061.298-NODE-298-length-22062-cov-6.039442_pt1 | contig 22062 bp, 16 predicted proteins | sample MGYA00519283_ERZ1027061 | MGnify/ENA primary metagenome ERZ1027061 (study PRJEB26926, sample SAMN06164849) | human gut metagenome | biome: ENVO:00009003; feature: ENVO:2100002; material: ENVO:00002003 | host: Homo sapiens | place: USA | collected 2012 ... | reverse complement strand
GAGATTACTACGCGTCTCGTGGGCTCGGAGATGTGTATAAGAGACAGATATATATTCACTGAGAATAAAAGGGAAGTGCGTACAGGCGGCGATAGCAAATGGTTAGATTCGGTTACCCAGAATTCCCGAAAAAACGATACAGAGAAAATAATACATAACTGTATGAAGGATGCGGAATGTATAGTGTCAAGGGTACCAGGTGATGCATCACGCAGATTGAACGACAACATATCATCGAGGCTTGAGCCGTATGATATTGACAGAGTACTGGCATTTTCACCGGAATATCTTTCGGGATTTTATACGGACAGATATGATGTTCCTGCAAAAGTGATCGCAGCAGCGGCAAAGGAGAAGAGTGACAAAGCTCTTCGGAACGAGATGCTTGGAGATCCGGAAGATAAACGGTTTAAAGATTATCATGTCACTGATGAAAAGACAGAGATAGAATTGTCAGATGTAGAATATGCGTTGTTTCCGGTATGGTTCATGACATTTCAGTATCAGGGGATACTTTATACAGTTGCAGTAAATGGTCAGACCGGAAAAGTTGTGGGCAATGTCCCATCAAACAGATTTAAGGTTGGAGCGTCCATAGGTATACTCATGACAATAATGGTTACATTCTGTACATGGCTTTCGGTACTTATGGGAAATTTCATAATGAGTATCTGGATGCTTGGTTCTGAAATCATTATGTATATTGTTGGCGCCTATATATTTCTGGTGGTCAACTGTGTCATATATTTCTGGAGGGCTATCAATAAGCTCCACAGGTCGAGAATTGATATTCACAGATTCAGAAGTTCAGGAACTATTGAATATGTGAAGGAAAGGCAGGATAAAACATGGGTTCGTTAACATTTGTGTTTGTTGCTGTGGGTGTTGCATGTGGAATATTTCTTACGATAGGAATTGTTCTGTCTGCTCTTGTGAGGTCAAATAATATTGGACAGGACGAAATGAAGGAAGTTTCGTATATAGATTATACGACATTGTCGTATCATGCGATATATGACAGTCAGAGTGAGATAAATCATTTTGACGGATATTACAAGAATTAGATATGATGACAAAAGGAATGGTATTTGTTATCATGCTAGTTGAGATATAAAAGATCATAGGGAAAAGGAATTGGAGGTAAATCAACAAATGAACGAAAATCAGGATCAGCAGTTTGGTCAGCCACAGGGAGAAAGCCCATCGTCAGATCAGGCTCAGGCAAATCAGCAGACAGGTGCATACAGCCAGGCACAGACAGGTGCATATGGCCAGCCACAGATGAATCAGCAGATGTATGGTCAGCAGGGTTATGGTCAGGGACAGATGAACCAGCAGATGTATGGTCAGCAAGGCTATGGTCAGGGACAGATGAACCAGCAGATGTACGGTCAGCAGGGCTATGGTCAGCCACAAATGAACCAGCAGATGTACGGTCAGCAGGGCTACGGTCAGGGACAGATGAATCAGCAGATGTATGGTCAGCAGGGTTATGGCCAGCCACAGATGAATCAGCAGTATGGCCAGCAACAGGCTAAGAAATCGTCAGCAGCAAATGACATGATAAACGGTATTCTTAAAAATATACTTGGACTTTTCAAGACACCTGCTGATACGGCGGGCGAGATGGTCGAGAGTGAGAATATGGTTTCAGGCGGAATACTCATAGGTGTAAATGCAGTTGTTACTTTTGTATTTTCACTTATAGGACTTCTCATCATGGGTATGGATTTTGGACCAGCCCTCGGCAGAGGATTCTATATGCTGGTATTTATGATAATTGCAAATATCATCATAACAGCAGGACTTTTCATATCGGGCGGAATCATATTCAAGGGCGGAATGACATTTGGCAAGGCGATAAATGTGTCAGGAACGATTGCTGTATATGAGACGATTGCTGTTGTAGTCGGAATCGTATTTGAGATCATCTCAGGAATCCTTCACAAGGTCGGTTTTCTCAGCGGAATCATAGGCGGATTTGCATATATTCTCTTTGCAGCGATAAGTATCGGTGGAATCCTTGTTGCAGCCCATGCTGCATATGAGAGTCTGGATCTTGATGACAACAACAGATTATACGCAATCATAGCAGCTGTTGTTATATCGATCTTCCTTATCACTGTATTTGACAACATCGCACAAAAGATATTTGACAGTGGTGCATGTGCAGAGCAGGTAATGTATTACTTCAAGCATGCTGCAGAAGTATTTGGATACCTTGACTGGTTATCATAAATACATAGAATAAGAAGTCCTACTGACACTTGTTCAGCAGGGCGGACAGATTATAAAAGTGCGGGATACTAATAAAAATCCCGCACTTTTATATTGTGCATTTTTTGTGTATATGGTAAAAAGTTTTGTCATTAATTAAACATTGTGCTACAATAAAAATGGGTTTAGTCAGGGTGGCAAAGAAGTAGTAAAGAAAGGACGGGTTATGGTAAGAAAAGTTGGTTTAACAGACAGTGTTGGTTTTGCTTGCCTGGAAGATCTCCAATTGTCTAACTCCTATATGTGGGGTACCGCAATCAGTCTGGACTATTGTGGCAGAGAGGATTGCATCAAGGGGTGGAAGTTCGGACCATATGTGAGGGAGTCATACGTCATCCATATCGTAAAAAAAGGCAAGGGAGTATTCACTATAGGTGGTAAGAGTTATGAGCTGGAGGCGGGACAGGCTTTCATCATCAGACCGGGAGAAGAAACCATATACAAGGCAGATGATGATGATCCTTGGAGTTATATGTGGGTAGGATTTCACGGATACAGAGCTGAGGATTTCATAGAGTCCATGGGTTATAAGAAGGATTCTCCAATTATTAAGATCGAGCAGATGGACACATGTGCAACATGTATAAACAATATGCTTGAGTATTCGCAGATCACACGTATAAACGAGGTCAAGAGACAGAGTGCACTTATGATGTTGTTTGCTACTATTATGGAGGACAATACATCTGGTCAGCAGGAGAATGACAATGTAGAGTATCCAAGTAAGATATACGTCAAGGCGGCAGTTGATTTCATCACTGAGAAGTATATGAACAAGATCAAGATAGATGATATTGCTGATTTCATAGGGATAAGCAGAAGTCATCTGACAGGAAGCTTCAAGAAGGAGATGGGTGTCTCACCACAGGAATATCTGATTAATTTCCGATTGGAGAAAGCTGCAAGTTTGCTTAGATCTTCAAAGGAACAGATCAATATAATCGCATACCAGTGTGGTTATGAGGATTCGCTTTCATTCTCAAAGGCATTTAAGCAGAAGTTCGGGATGAGCCCGAAATCATTTCGAAATCTAGAGGTGGAGCTTGAGACAGGCAAAGCCAAGGGTGACCATGAGGCATCTAAGCTTTAGATGAGAGTATAGCTACCAGAGAGCGCTATTGATATGATACTAAAAAACAGGATATACATTCCATATGTCGTATATGTGATGACATGGGATGTATATCCTGTTTTTATGTCCTTATTTATTGGAATTGCTGACTTCCAGCTTTTTAGTGACCTTTCTGGAATCCTTCTGGCCGGAAGATACCTGATCGGAAGATGACTTATCCGGCAGGATTTTGCTGTCTGATTCACCTGAGGGATCATCTGATACTTCATTTGATCTCATCCATGAGTCTGGATTGTCATCAGTGTACTGTTTGGTGACATCTTCGAGGTATGGTGAAAATGCCTTTATGAACATGAATGATGACAGATAAGCTATCAGCCCAAATCCGCACACTATAAGTATGAAGATGCCTACCATGAACACCTGTGGGCTGGCAAGCAGGAAATATGCAGGCAGTGTGTAAAGTATCATTATAATAATGGTTAATATAAAATTCTTTGCCGCCATATATATGGACTGGAGTATGAGGTTCTTTAATGTATTCTCAAATGCGCTTATCACTGGGAACAGATAGATGGCGATAAAGCATATCAATATGAAGAAGATCACACTGGTGTAATACATGAGCTTGTTTTCCTGAGGACCACCTTTGCCAAAGAGATTGAAGTCCAGCGAGAATACAAAGGCTATCAGCAGGAATAAGAGCCATGCTATGGTGGATTTTTTGAAATTGTCTTTGAAACCCTTGAAGAATAGTTTTATAATTCCTCCGGTCTCACCTGTCCGCTGTTTTTTAAGTAATGTGTAGTACATGGCACTCATTGACGCACCCATGGTGAATATTGGAATGCTGCATATTATGAATAGAATGTTCACTACTATAATGTCGCCAATTGTGCCAAAGATTCTGGCAAACCAGCCATCGCTGCTGAATATGTTCATAAGTTCCCTCCTGATATTAATTAATGTAGATAGTAGACATAACCTTTGCTGATATGTATGATCAGCTGCCCGAATAATGTAAGTTAACTATAGCACAAAAATACATGTCATAATATAGCATGTTTTACAATTTCCCATATGTATTCTACATTTTACCATAAAATAGCACAAAAATAGCGAACTTAACTACTTAAAAATATACATTTGTGACAAAAACCCATGACATTTTGACATTTTTCCATGTAAAAATCTTCACCAAAATTTTATAATTCAATCATAGAAAGCACACAGAACGCCGTAAGGCGAACCGGCAGAACAGGACGCAGAATTCAGGGTATGAAAGAGAATGTGGGTGTCGTAAATCCTGCCGGGTATGTAAAAGGAGGAAGGTTTTATGAGAAGAACAATGAAGAAAGCAGTAGCAGTAGGGCTTGCAGCGGCAACAGCATTTTCACTGTGCGCATGTGGCGGCGGCGATGGAAGTAAGGGCGGCAGCAGCAAGGATGCACTTGAGGTAGTTATCTGGGATAACAACCAGCAGAAGGGTCTGCAGCAGATATGTGATCTCTTCACAGAAGAGACAGGAATCAAGGTTGATGTACAGGTTAAGGAGTGGGATTCATACTGGACACTTCTTGAGGCTGGAGCATCAGGTGGAGATATGCCGGATGTATTCTGGATGCACTCCAACAACTCACAGATGTACATGAAGAACAACAAGCTCTTAAAGCTTGATGACTACATCGAAAAGAGTGACAAAGTTGATATGAGCAACTATATGTCAGAGATTACAGAGCTCTACACATATGATGGTTCATATTATGCAATACCAAAGGATTACGACACAATCGCTCTCTGGTACAACAAGAAGATGTTCGATGATGCAGGACTTGAGTATCCAAATGAGAACTGGACATGGGATGATCTCTATGATGCAGCTAAGAAACTCACAAAGGATGACGGTTCACAGTACGGTTTCTGTATGAACACATCAAACGATCAGGATACTTACTACAACATGGTTTACTCAATGGGCGGTTACATCGTAAATGACGATCACACAAAGTCAGGATATGATGATGCCAACACTATCAAGGCTATGGATTATGTAGGAAAGCTCCTCAAGGATTGCTGTCCACCAGCAACAACAATGTCAGAGACAGGTACAGACGTTATGTTCCAGTCAGGCACAGTAGCAATGATCACACAGGGTTCATGGATGACAGCAGGATTCCTTGACAACGAGTATCTCGTTGAGAACTGTGATGTAGCAATTCTTCCATATGACAAGACAACAGGTATGAGAACTTCTATATGTAACGGACTTGGATGGGCTGCATCAGCAGACACAAAGAGACCAGATGACTGCTGGAAGCTTATCGAGTGGTTCGGTTCAAAGGAGATGCAGGAGAAGCAGGCTGAGCTCGGTGTAACAATGTCAGCTTACAACAACACATCAGACAAGTGGGTTAAATGCACAGACAAGTTCAACCTCAACGCTTACCTTGATATCACAAAGGAGTCAACAGTTCCAGGCGTAACAAATGAGCTTATACTCAGACCTTACACATACAATTCAACAGTATGGTCACAGGCAGCACAGACCTTCTTCGCAGATGCATGGGCAGACACATCAAAGATGGAGCAGTCATGTAAGGACTTCGCAACACAGATGAACGAGTACATCGCAGAGGAAGACAAGTAATCCTACAGAGCATTTATAAAATAACATAACAGTGGGTAGGATGGAGGTCCTACCCATTGCTTACCAGAAACAGGCGGGGTGTTAATTACAATATAAATGAATAAGAGGAGGGATTTTATGTCAGATAACAAGAAGAAACCTGATACCAAGGCAGCTGAGACAAAGGCGGCTGAGGAGAAAGATGTTCAGACAAAGAAAGTAGAAGAAAAAGCGGCTGAGATAATCCAGGCTACAGAGACACAGACAGTTAAGCCTGCAGCAGCAGAAGATAAAGAGTTCAAGAAAAAGAAGTCAACAACATGGGAAAGAAACCAGCGCAAATGGGGCTGGGCATTCATCCTCCCAACAATGATAGGAATCATCGTACTTAACTTATGGCCTATAGTACAGACAATATATCAGTCATTCTGTAAGGTTGGATCATTCGGAGATTCATCATTTGCAGGATTTGCAAATTACAAGAAGATGTTTGCTGACCCTGAGGTATGGCAGTCACTTCTCAATACATTCAAGTATGCGATCATTGAGGTTCCATTCTCAATCGCCATCGCACTTATACTTGCGGTATTCCTGAATCGCAAGATGCACGGAAGAACAATATACAGAGCAATATTTTTCCTGCCAATGGTAGTTGCACCTGCAGCTGTAGCCATGGTATGGAGATGGTTATACAATTCACAGTTCGGTCTGTTAAACCACATCCTCGGTACAAAGATCGAGTGGATATCCAATCCAAAGATCGCATGGATCTCAGTTGCAATCATCGGTGTATGGTCGATCATTGGTTACAACATGGTTCTGTTCCTTGCAGGACTTCAGGAGATACCTAAGGATTACTACGAGGCAGCGGATATTGACGGAGCATCAGGAGTAAGAGCATTCTTCAAGATTACTCTTCCACTTCTCTCCCCTACAGTATTCTTCGTACTCGTAACAAGAGTAATCGGAGCACTTCAGGTATTCGACCTTGTATACATGGTAATGGATATTTCCAATCCGGCCCTCAAGAAGACAGAGTCCATCGTATATCTGTTCTACCAGTATTCGTTCCAGAATGGTAACAAGGGTTATGGATCAGCAATAGTAGTTCTTCTTCTCGCAGTCATCATGGTACTCACAGTATTCCAGATGATAGGTCAGAAGAAGTGGGTTCATTATAACTAGGAAGGGGGAATCGATATGACAAGAGGCGTACAGTTTAAGAGAAGAATGCAGAGATTATTGATTCACCTCATTCTGATCATATTCTCAATTATTATGATAGTGCCATTTGTATGGATGACACTCACAGCATTTAAGACAGTAACAGAGGCAACTTCGGTAAGTCCATTCGTAATATTCCCATCACAGTGGCGTACAGACGCGTTCACTACTGTTTGGAATAACATGAACTTCCTTGTTCTCTACAAGAACACATTATTGCTCATATTCTTCAGAGTTGTGTGTGCATGTCTCACAGCAACACTCGCAGGATATGCATTTGCAAGACTTAAGTTCAAGGGCAGAGACTTTATGTTCTCTCTGATACTTTTCCAGATGATGATTCCTTCACAGATATTCATCATCCCACAGTTCCTGATGATCAGTAAGATGGGCATGACAAATACAATGTTTGCTCTGGTATTCCCGGGAATTGTAACAGCGTTCGGTACTTTCCTGCTCAAGCAGGCTTACATGGGACTTCCTGGAGATCTCGAGGAGGCAGCGAGACTTGACGGATGTAACATTCCAAAGACATTCGTGTTTGTTATGGCTCCGCTTGCAAGATCATCGATGGTTGCCCTCGGTATATTCACAGCAGTGTTCGCATTCAAGGATCTGATGTGGCCACTGGTTGTAAACAGCAGTGCAAACAAGATGCCGCTCTCAGCAGCTCTTGCAACAATGCAGGGACAGTATCAGTCCAATTATCCACAGCTGATGGCTGCATCTCTTATATCATGTATACCAATGATCGTTATATACCTGATATTCCAGAAGCAGTTCGTAGAAGGTATTGCAACATCAGGTGGAAAGCTCTAAAGAAAGCTAAAAAAGATATTTTATATGCTCACAGGGTGACGTCACTTACTGACGCCACCCTTGTGAAATATATAGTAAGTGCGAAACACTTGCGATACTGTGGACGCCGCGCGAAGCGCTTCTCATGCGTCCACTCAACACAGAAACAAAAGGAGGACGTCTATGAAAAACCCGATAATCATGGAAGAAGAAAAACAGAAGATCAAAGAGATGGACTCCACACGCAAAAAAATAGGATATATTTGGGATTATTACAAGCTTTGGATAATCGGTGCTGTAGTTCTAGTGGGACTTGTAGTGTATTTCACCGTTGTGTTTGCAACGAGGGAGGACAAGCCGATACTGGATGTTGTCCTTGTGAACAACTACGATGATGTTTCAGAGAACAGCAAGCTGACACAGGGGTTTGTGTCGTATGCAGGGGAAGAAAATCTCCCGGGAAGGGTTACATTTGACAACAATGCATTTTTTAATCTGGCAAATAACTCAGATTATAAGAACAGTTACTATATGAAGGTGCTGGCATACCTTGAGGCAGACACTGCCCAGGCAGTTATGTGCCAGTATGACAATCTCATAGGTCTGGCGAAGAGCGGCAGACTTGCAGACCTGTCGGATGAGAAGGTCAGTGGTATATATGATAAGTATAAGGATCGGGTAATTTATTACGAGGATGAAGATGGAAAGAAGATACCTGTCGGAATAGATATATCTGAAGGATACAAGGCGGCAGGACTTACTGAGTACACAGATGGCAAGGCATATATTGGATTGTCAGCATATGCTGCGGACTATGGATATGTGGAGAAATTTGTGGACTATATGGTGGAACTTGGAATACAATCCGGCGGAGCCGGCTGTAGATAAATTATAAGGAAAGACCAGTCAAATAAAAATTGGCTGCAGAGAAACTGGAGATCACGAAAAGGAGGACTTGGGCATGGCAATATTGATAAATGAAGAGAAAAAGCTTTTCACACTGAATACCAAAAATACTACATATCAGATGAAGGTGATTGATTATGGATATCTGGCTCATCTGTATTACGGCAAGAAAATGGACGGGGATATGTCATATGTCATAACTCATTATGATAGAGGATTTTCAGGCAATCCTTACGAGGCACAGGAGAGCAGAGAGTTCTCTCTGGACAATATTCCACAGGAATACAGCTGCTACGGCAACGGAGATTTCAGAACACCTGCATTCAACGTAAAGGATATAGAAGGAATCCACGGTTGTGATCTCAGATATGTTTCATACGAGGTTATGGACAAAAAGTACAGTCTCAAGGGTCTTCCTGCAGCTTACACAAATGATGGCGAGAAGGGCGAGACACTCAAGATCGTTCTTCAGGATCCTCAGGTGGGAGTGGAGGTTGAACTCCTGTATGGAATTATAGAGGATAAGGATCTGATCACAAGATCAGCTATAGTCAGAAATATAAGCGATGCGGATATATTTGTGGCAAAGGCATCAAGTGTGAGCCTGGATTTTGTGACAGGTGATTATGATCTGATACATTTTCATGGAAGGCATGCCATGGAGCGTATGTATGAGAGAGAAGAGATCAAGCATGGCGTGAAGAAGATAGGCAGCACAAGGGGTACATCAAGCCATCAGCACAGTCCATTTGTGGTACTTGCAGGCAAGGATGCAAATGAGGATGCAGGTGACTGCTATGGAATTTCACTTCTCTACAGCGGAAGCTTTGGCTGTGAGGTTGAGAAGGATCAGACAGATCAGGTTAGACTTAACATGGGTGTTCAGGATGAGATGTTTGAGTATGTGCTCTATCCTGAGAGTGAGTTTGTGGCACCCGAGGTAGTCATGGTTTATTCACCTGATGGATTTGCAGACATGTCACACAAGATGCATGATGTTGTCAGGTACAATATCTGCCGTGGTGAGTACAAGACAAAGAGAAGACCGATACTCATCAACAGCTGGGAGGCAGTATACTTTGATTTCAACGGTGATGACATCGTAAATATAGCAAAACAGGCATCAGAACTTGGCGTTGAGATGCTTGTCCTAGATGACGGCTGGTTCGGCGTGAGAGATGACGACAAGTCAGGACTTGGCGATTGGTTCGTAAATGAGGACAAGATGGGTGGTCCTATGTCTGATGTAGTGAAAAGAGTGAAGGCTCTCGGCATGAAGTTTGGTATCTGGATCGAGCCGGAGATGGTATCTGAGAAGAGCGAGCTTTTCAAGGAGCATCCTGACTATGCATTTGTGATACCTGGAAGAAAGCCGGTCATGGGAAGAAGCCAGCTGAACCTGGACTTCTCAAGGAAAGAGGTCGTAAACTGCATATTTGATCAGATGACAGCGGTGCTGGACAAGATAGATGTTGATTATATAAAGATGGACATGAACAGAAGCATCCTCAATGTATACTCTATGACAGAGGGAATCCAGAACAATGGAACGATCCTTTACAAGTATGTACTTGGTGTATATGATTTCATGGAGAGACTTCAGGCAAGATATCCAAAGATGTTCATCGAGGGATGCAGCGGTGGCGGCGGAAGATTTGATGCCGGAATGATGTATTACACACCGCAGATATGGTGCAGTGATGACACGGATGCCATCTGCAGACTTGACATACAGTATGGAACTTCATTTGGCTATCCTATATCGGTGGTTGGCTCACATGTATCAGCGGTTCCGAATCACCAGACAGGCAGGACGACTCCGTTCAATACAAGAGCTGTCGTTGCCATGGCGGGAAGCTTTGGCTACGAGCTTGATCTGAACAAGGTCAGTGATGAGGAGAAGGAAGAGGTAAAGGCTCAGGTAGAAAACTACAAGAAGTACTGGGATCTCCTTCATAACGGACTCTACTATAGACTGACGGATGCGGACAAGAGCAAAGGCGTAGCTGCATGGTCATTTGTAGCAAGGGATAAATCAGAGACACTTGTCAATATCGTGACGGTGGAGAGTTTCTGCAATGCCCCTGTACCTTTTGTCAGAGTAAAGGGACTTGATGCGGATGCCACATATGTTGACGAGGAGACCGGCGCTGAGTACAGCGGACAGGGACTTGACCAGATAGGACTTCCTGTGCCACTCAAGTTTGGCGAGTACAATGCTTACCAGATCCACCTTGTGAGAAAGTAGGAGCGATAAAAAGTAATAGATATAAAAAAGGTGCCTGTCACCATCGTCAGCTATTTATGGCATGACAATGGTGACAGGCACCTTTTTTATAGTTCCGCCGGATTCCGGAAGTCCGCTCTGAATATCAGTACGGCCCCCGTGATGAATAGAAAACACACAACCCATGTCACGGGTTCACATATACACACGGCGATGTAACCGTAGACTGGAACAAGAAATACTGCAAATATGATCTTGCCGATCATTTCCAACGCACTGCAGAGCAGTGGCGCCACTGAGTGGCGCATTCCCTGAAGGGCATTTCGTACTATTACAAGGATTGCCATAGGCGGTATCATCGGTATACTGATCCGGAGATACATGAGACCGTTTGATATTATAGTGTTGTCTGAACTGCCGGTTATAAGTACCAGGATGGATCTTGCAATGGTAAATGTGGAGATCATCGCGAGAATCCACCATATACCATACATTTCGATGGCGGCATATATCCCTTTCTTTATTCTGGAATTTTTGCGTGCACCATAGTTCTGACTGGCAAAAGTGGCTGCACTGGTTCCGAGGGCAATGCCGGGTGTGTAGAAGAACTCTGCAAGTCTTCTGCCGCCCACCTGTGCTGCGATATACACATTTCCGAGGGCGTTTATGCTTCCCTGGAGGATAACACTTCCTATATTATAGATGGCACTCATCAGGGCCATGCTGAGTCCGGTCCAGAACATCTCAAATACGAAACGTACAGAAACTTTCATATCCTTCTTTCCAAACTTAAGTTCTGGATATCCGTGAAGAATACAGAACAGACCAAGAATGGCACTTATTCCCTGAGCAGTTATGGTGGCGATGGCTGCACCGCGGACACCCATGGAGAAAGGTCCCATGAACAGGTAGTCGAGTATTACATTTAAAACGCTGCTAAATACAAGGAATATAAGCGGTGTAATACTGTTGCCGATGGATCTTAACAGGCTTGATTCCAGATTATATGCCATTGTGAGGGGAATTCCAGCAAGGATCACAGTAAGATAACTAAGTGCCCCATCCATTGTCTCTGCAGGTACTTGAATAAGAGTCAGTAAGGGCCTTCTGAATATCAGAAATGATGCGGTGAGGATTAGTGTAGAAAGGGCAGACAACAGGACAGCCCAGCATACAGAGTGTTTCATCTCAGTTTTATTGTCCGCACCAAAATTTCTGCTGACGAACAGAGCAAAGCCATTATTCAGACCGAAAGCTACATTGGTGATAAGACTGTACAGTGCAGCGGTGGCACCTATCTGTGCAAGGGCGGTATCTCCGAGAAGATGTCCTGCCAGAGAAGTGTCAGCCAGGTTGTAAAACTGCTGAAGTATATTCCCGATAAAAAGAGGCATGGCAAAATAAAACAAAAGCTTTGCTGGGCTGCCTGTTGTCATGTCAGTCGTTCGCTTGGTGCGATTTATTTTTCTGGATTTTTGAATATCTAAAGAGTTACTCATAAACATGTTCTCCTTAAAGTGTGTAGTGTTAAACATAAAATAGCTGTTACAGTCCTTTGTACAGTCTATGACTTACATTCCTAACTGGCTATACAATATAAGTTCTTGATTGACTACATAATAGCGAAATAAATGGCTTGATTCTGTAACAAAAGCGGCTCATAATATAACAAAAGCGACAATATTGAGCATACAGAGACGAATACAGATTGATGAGCCAGCGAAAAAAGACAGGGAGGGGTACAATATGATACTGAACAGGACTACAGTGATGGTTGACATGCACGGAAGAGAGAGCAGGGATGATGATGTGCATCAGTTTGACTTTGCAGCATACGATGCGGATATGCACCAGTTCATATCAGGCTGTATACCGCCACATTGGCACGATGAGCTGGAGGTGTTTGTTCTGCTCAGCGGACAGGTGGAGGTTGTGACAGGAGATGTCGCATGTGTTATAAATGCAGGAGAGGGCTGTTTTATAAATGGTGGAGTGCTGCACACCTTCAAAACTTTGTCACAGGATGAATGTCACTATCATTCATTTGTATTTGAAAGCTCGATAATAGCGGGGGCACCTGGAAGTATATTTGACACAAAATATATGAAACCATTTATGGAGAAAGGACACTCATATGTACTTATGAAAAGGACTGAGGAAACAGAGACCTTTTTCGGGGAGTTTGACAAATGTTATGAGGCATGTGCCAATGAGGATTTTGCGTATGAGTTCGTGATAAGGGACAGTCTTACAAGGATGATGTTGTGCATTGGACGTAATATGAAGACTCTCGAGGGGGCAGATATGCCGCATCTGGCGGAGGTCAGAATAAAGGATATGCTTGGCTGGATAGACAGGAATCTAAAAGAGGAGATAACAGTGAGTGGTATTGCAGGCAGTGCAAATATATGTGTCAGAGAGTGTCAGAGGATATTTAGCCAGTATGTGCATTACAGACCGATGGAGTACGTCCAGAGACGACGGATAACACTTGCTGCAGAGTTGCTAAGGACTACCCACAGGCAGGTTACAGATATTGCGTTGGAGTGTGGATTCAGCAGTGTGAGTTATTTTATCAAACAATTTAAATGTATTGTCGGATGTACGCCAGTGGGCTACAGGAAACAGGGGAATGATATTTGATCTCTGAAAAAATATCCTGGTAAATAAGTATTTTAAATGGACATATAACATATAAAATGCTACCATTATATAAGATAAACGTAATTTAGAAAAATGGGATCGACATTGATATTTGGAGTAAATCTAGTACAAAAGGAGAGTAATATGGACGAAAATAATATGAATGGATTTGGAAACACAGATGAAGATGAAGACTTTGGAGGAACCACAGTGCTCACGTCACCGGGGGTAAATGCTTTTTCAAATGCGCAGACAGGTGCGCAGAATGTGAATCCGAGTCAGCCAGAGCAGCAGGGACAGTATGGCGGATTTGGACAGTTCCAGCAGGCAGGACAGCAGAATCAATATAGCGGATTTGGACAGTTCCAACAGGCAGGACAGCCGGATCAGCAGAATCAGTATGGCGGATTTAATCAGTTCCAGCAGGCAGGACAGCCGGATCAGCAGAATCAGTATGGCGGATTTAATCAGTTCCAACAGCCGGGACAATACGGCGGATTTGCGCAGCAGCCGTATGGACAGCAGGGACAGCCGTTTGGTGTTCCACAAGGATCGGATATGCAGCCGGGTAAAAAGCTTAATAAGAAGTTCATTGCAGTAATAGGCGGAATAGTAGCTATAGCTATAGTTGTGGTCATTGTTTTGATCATATTGCTTTCAGGCGGTAATGGTCACAAAAGTGCGTCAAATGTCGGAGATGAGCTGGCGAAAGCGTACGAGAAAGGCGATGTAAAGGCCATGATCGAACTGATGAATGATGATTACTATGAGCTTTACAACAAGACCTGGGGTGATAACTATGTTGAGGATCAGTTCAATGACGAAGTTCAGGACATGAAAGATGCGGTTGGAAATGTAAAGAGTATCAAGATAGAGGACAGATCAGAGGACAAGTACGAAAAAGACGAGATAGAAGAGGTGAACAAGACATTTGATATGCTTGATGTTGATATCAAGGTGGATGAATGTCGTGAGATTGACATGGATGTCAAGATAAAGGGATCAGAAAGTGATGCGGATGGAGAGATAGAATATACGGTCATAAAATCCGGCAGCAAGTGGTATTTGGTTGATTATGATCTCTATGTGTACTAATGCTATAAGATGACAGCGACTAAAAGAAAATCTTAGATAAATCATGGAAAAATTGATAATTCTTCAATTGACAAACCATGAATACTTGCTATACTAAGGAATGGATAGATGATAAAAACGATGACAGAGACAGTACAGAGTCTGCGAGATCAGCAGCGAGCCGGGGGCGGTGCGAGCCCGGTGACAGTAGAGACTATTGGAATATCACTCTGGAGTTGCAGACCCAAAGAGAATTACTCAAGTAGGCTCTGACGTATTTCCTGCGTTAAGGGGAGCGCATATGTTAGTATGTAAGTAATAGGTGGTATAACGAACTTAAAGCCCTTCGTCCTGATTACGACGAAGGGCTTTTTTGATACTAATATCGCTGAAAGGCGGTACATCAGATCACGCACATCGGATCACTTACATCAGATGGTGCGGTATTATTTGGAAATAAATTATCACAGAAAGGAAAGACGACATGTACGACAAGGTTTCGACTAAACTGGAATTCGTGAACAGAGAGCAGAAGGTATTGGACTTCTGGAAAGAAAATCAGGTATTTGAGAAGAGTGTTGAAGAGACAAAGGATCTGCCAACATACACATTCTATGATGGCCCTCCAACAGCAAATGGTAAGCCACATATCGGACACGTTCTTACACGTGTAATCAAGGATATGATCCCTAGATATCAGACAATGAAGGGACATAACGTAGTCAGAAAGGCCGGATGGGATACACACGGTCTGCCTGTTGAGCTCGAGGTTGAAAAACTCTTGGGGATCGACGGTAAGGAGCAGATAGAGGAGTACGGACTGGAGCCATTTATCCAGAAATGTAAGGAGTCCGTATGGAAATACAAAGGCATGTGGGAAGAGTTCTCAGGCAAGGTTGGTTTCTGGGCAGATATGGACAACCCATATGTAACATACCATGATGACTTCATTGAGTCAGAGTGGTGGGCGCTGAAGAAGATCTGGGATCAGGGACTTCTGTACAAGGGATTCAAGATCGTGCCTTACTGTCCAAGATGTGGAACACCTCTTTCAAGCCATGAGGTGGCACAGGGATACAAGACAGTCAAGGAGCGTTCAGCAGTAGTAAGATTCAAGGTTATCGGGGAGGACGCATATTTCCTCGCATGGACAACAACACCTTGGACACTTCCTTCAAACGTAGCACTCTGTGTAAATCCAGATGAGACATACGTGAAGGTTAAGGCAGCAGACGGCTACACATATTATCTTGCGCAGGCGCTTGCAGACAAGGTTCTCGGCGGTCTTGCAAAGGAAGCTGCAGACGATCAGGCAGCAGTTCCTGCATACGAGGTTCTTGAGACATACGTCGGTAAGGATCTTGAGTACAAGGAGTATGAGCCACTCTATGAGTGCGTAAAGCCTGTATGTGAGAAACAGCACAAGAAGGGTCACTTCATCACATGTGACACCTATGTAACTATGACAGATGGTACCGGTATCGTTCATATCGCACCTGCATTTGGTGAGGACGATGCAAATGTTGGAAGAAACTATGATCTTCCATTTGTACAGTTTGTAGATGGCAAGGGCGACCTCACTGAGGAGACTCCATTTGCCGGAATGTTTGTAAAGGATGCAGACCCTGAGGTACTGAAGGATTTGGACGCAAGAGGACTTCTCTTCGATGCGCCTAAGTTCGAGCATGAGTATCCACACTGCTGGAGATGTGACACACCACTTATCTACTACGCAAGAGATACATGGTTCATCAAGATGACAGCGGTAAGAGACAAGCTGGTTAAGAATAATGACACTGTAAACTGGATCCCGGAGAGCATCGGTAAGGGTCGTTTCGGCGACTGGCTGAAGAATGTTCAGGACTGGGGACTTTCAAGAAACCGTTACTGGGGTACTCCGCTGAACATCTGGGAGTGTGAATGTGGATGCAGACATGCCATCGGATCAAAGGAAGAGCTCCGTTCGATGAGTGACAACTGCCCTGAGAACATCGAGCTTCACCGTCCGTTCATCGACGCTGTAACCATCAAGTGTCCTGAGTGTGGCAAGCAGATGCACAGAGTCACAGAGGTTATCGACTGCTGGTTCGATTCAGGATCAATGCCATTTGCACAGTGGCACTATCCATTTGAGAATCAGGATATATTTGAGAAACACTTCCCTGCTGACTTCATCAGTGAGGCAGTTGACCAGACAAGAGGATGGTTCTACTCACTTATGGCGATCTCAACACTGCTGTTCGACAAGGCTCCGTTTAAGAACGTAATCGTTCTCGGACATGTCCAGGATAAGGACGGACAGAAGATGAGTAAGTCCAAGGGAAATGCGGTAGATCCTATGGAGGCTCTGAACAAATACGGTGCAGATGCCATCAGATGGTACTTCTACAGCAACTCAGCACCATGGCTTCCTAACAGATTCCATGAGGATGCGGTTGTTGAGTGTCAGAGAAAGTTCATGGGTACACTGTGGAACACATATGCGTTCTATGTACTCTATGCAAATATAGACAACTTCAATCCACTTGAGCATGAGCTCTGCTACGATAAGCTGTCACTTATGGATAAGTGGCTCCTGTCCAAGCTGAACTCAACAGTCAAGGCAGTTGACGCAAATCTTGGCGCATACAAGATCCCTGAGACAACAAGAGTTCTCGAGGAGTTTGTGGATGACATGAGTAACTGGTATGTCCGTCGTGGCCGTGAGAGATACTGGGCAAAGGGCATGGAGCAGGACAAGGTAAATGCTTACATGACACTTTACACAGCGCTCGTTACTATAGCACAGACAGTAGCTCCTATGCTCCCATTCATGGCAGAGGATATTTACCAGAATCTGGTTAGAAATATAGATAAGGATGCACCTCTCTCCGTTCATCTGTGCTCATTCCCTGAGGTGGATGAGAAGATGATCGATCCAGAGCTTGAGGTTGCTATGGACGAGATCCTGAAGATCGTTGTTCTGGGACGTGCAGCAAGAAATACAGCAAATATCAAGAACAGACAGCCAATCGGCAAGATGTATGTCAAGGCTGACAAGAAACTTTTCGGTGAGGAGAAGGCTATCATCGAGGATGAGCTGAACGTGAAGAACGTTGAGTTCGATGATGATGTAAGTGCTTACACAACATACAGTTTCAAACCACAGCTCCGTACAGTCGGACCTAAGTACGGCAAGCACCTTGGAAAGATCAAGGAGCATCTGTCAGCACTGGATGGCAACGCAGCCATGGCAGAACTCAAGGCAGAGGGCGCTCTGAAGTTTGAGGCAGACGGGGAGGAGATAGTACTCACTGAGGCTGATCTTCTGATCGACATGGCTCAGATGGACGGTTTCGTATCTGAGGCAGACGGTGGTGTGACAGTAGTCATTGATACAAACCTGTCAGAGGAGCTTCTTGAGGAAGGATTTGTCCGTGAGATAGTATCCAAGGTTCAGACTATGAGAAAAGAGGCTGGATTCGAGGTTATGGACAAGATCACCGTATATGCTGATGGCAGCCAGAAGGCAAATGACATCATCGCAGCAAATGCGGATGCCATCATCGGCGACGTTATGGCAACAGAGATCATCACTGGTTCAGTGGATGGTTACTCTAAGGAGTGGAACATTAACGGCGAGAAAGTGACTCTTGGAGTTAAGAAGAACGACTAAGGGATGCGATAGAACAGAATGTGGCTCGGAAGATACAAATCTTATAGATTTTGTATCTTTCGGGCTATTTTTTATGCGGATTTAGGAAAAATTTAAATGCAACGCAAGTTAGGAGATGACGGGGAATTACGATTTATTAAGTTTGTATATGTGGGGTGTTGGGAGTATATTATTTATGATTAAATTATGATTGTATATAGGGCTGCTATCAATATGTGTGATTTGTCAGAGCCAAGTGCACAAGTGCAGATGGAAGCCGCAGTCAGAGAAACAAAGGAGACAAAAGATGATAGCAATTTTTATTGCACCTTTTTACATAGCGTTAAATATATATTTGTTCTGGAGAATAAAGGGCTGGGTACAGGCATATTTTCCAAAACTCAAAGGCAAGAAGGGCTGGATAGTCCCGATAGTGCTATATGCATTTCTGGCATCGGCACTGGTGATCGCATTCTTTCTGCCACAGGGCAGGTTTAGGCGTGGTATGAAACTGGTTGGAAATTACTGGCTGGGTGTTCTGCTTTATATGATATTTTTCATAGTGATAGCCGAACTTGGAAGATTCCTTCTGCTTCATGTATTCAGAGTGAGCAAAGATAAGATATGTGTGCCGCGGGTTCGCAGGATAGTAGGCTGTGTGTGCGCAACACTCATCCTGTGTATATCATTCTGGGGAGTGGTAAATGCGAGACTTGTGCGGGTGACGCCTTATGATGTGACCATCAATAAGGAAGCACGGGATGAGAATGGTCAGAAGATGGATTCCATGAAGATAGTGCTGGTTGCAGATCTTCATCTTGGATACAACATAGGCGTCAGGCAGGTTCAAAGAATAGTGAATTCCATAAATAAGCAGGACGCAGATCTGGTGCTGATAGCGGGTGATATATTTGACAACGAATGGGAAGCCGTTGACCAGCCGGAGGAGCTTGAGAAAATACTCCGGGGGATCAAATCAAAGTATGGAGTGTATGCCTGCTACGGCAACCATGATATACAGGAGCAGGTGCTTGCCGGATTTACATTTGGCGGACAGAAGGAGAAGACCAGCAGTCCGGAGATGGACGAGTTTATAGAGAAAGCGGGAATCACACTTCTTCGTGATGAGGGAGTGCTGATAAACGATTCCATATATATCTATGGTCGCCGCGATGCCCACAGACCGGGAAATGGAGTCACAGACAGAGCATCCGCGGACGAGATTACGGAAAATATGGACAAATCAAAACCTATCATAGTCATTGATCATGAACCCAAGGAGCTGGAGGAGCTGTCGTCGGCAGGTGTGGATATGGATCTGTGTGGACACACCCATGACGGACAAATGTTCCCAGGCAACATACTTGTGGCGATGATGTGGGAAAATTCCTGCGGTTACCTGAATATTGACGGCATGCATAACATAGTGACATCCGGAGTCGGCGTGTTTGGCCCTGATATGAGAGTTGGAACTAAGGCGGAGATATGTCCGATAACGGTGAATTTTAAATGACCACCATACCGCATAATATTTTGCCAACCGTCCACATAACTTAATTAATAAAGGAAAATAACCATAACACCACAATACTCTGGACTTTGTGGCAAAAATACAGTAAATTTACGGGTATATAAACTGATTCGGGACAAAAATGAGGGGAGTGCCGGGTCGGATGATATGGATAACCTGGAAAGAGGAGGCGGTTGTATGGAAAAGTTAAATGAGATCGTGTCGGCGGTGGATGGATTTGTCTGGGGACCGGTCATGTTGGTGCTTCTGGTTGGAACGGGAATATTTCTGACGATCAGAACAGGATTTCTTCCTTGGAGGAACCTCGGCTATGCGCTGAAGAGTACACTTAGCAAGGAGGCAAGGACAAAGAGCAGAGGAACCGGAGACGTGTCACCATTTTCGGCACTTACCACCGCGCTTGCTGCAACCATAGGAACGGGAAATATCGTTGGTGTTGCAACGGCCATGGTATCGGGAGGTCCGGGAGCACTGGTGTGGATGTGGATATCCGCAGCATTTGGTCTGACATCCAAGTTCTCAGAGTGTATGCTTGCTATCAAGTATCGTGAGGTGAATGCCAAGGGCGAGATGAGCGGCGGCCCTATGTACACTATGAAGAAGGCATTCAATCATAAGAAGTTTGGTGCAGTCTTGGGCTGGCTGTTTGCACTCTTTGCAGTCATCGCTTCATTTGGAATAGGAAATATGACACAGGCCAATTCCATATCCGAATCTCTTAGCAGTACATTCAGCGTGCCTACATATGTGACAGGAATCATACTTACGGTTTTTGCCCTTCTTATAATAGTTGGAGGAATCAAGACCATATCTAAGGTGTCATCAGTTGTTGTTCCTTTGATGGCGATATTCTATGTTGTAGCCGGACTTATTGTAATAATCATCAATATCCAGAATCTTCCGGCAGGAGTTGCCATGATATTCAAGATGGCATTCTCAGTCAAGGCAGTCGGTGGCGGTCTGTGTGGTACGATCACAGCAGCTATGATGAACGCCATGAGATTCGGTGTTGCCAGAGGAGTATTCTCAAATGAAGCCGGAATGGGCTCTGCGGCCATCACAGCGGCAGCTGCCACAACAGACAATCCTGTCCGTCAGGGTTACATCAATATGACAGGTACATTCTGGGATACCATAGTAGTATGTACCATCACAGGTCTCTGTATTGCATCATCGGGTGTGCTTGGAATCACGGAGAACAGCACAAAGGGCAGCTATCAGGTGAGCGGAACGGAGGTTACTGTGGAGGCAGTTGATTCCGACAACAAGACTACCACAACGGATTATACATATGAATTCACAGATGACCAGCTCATTTTGACAGATACATTCAATTCGTCAAATACCCTGACGCTTTCGGTTCTTTCATCCGATGAACTCAACAAGGATGAGAATACAAAGCTTGCAAGTGAGCTTGTGGTGGAGGAGAGTCAGGCGGCCATAGGAAGTCTTACTGGTACATGGACTGATGCAGCCGGAAACCATTATACATTTGCTGAGGATGGAACATTTGCCTGCTCAACAGTCATAAAAGGTGCGGCTCTCACTATCCTGTCATTTGGCTCTGCACTTGGCAAGGTGGGAGGCTGGCTCGTAACTATAGGAATTGTGCTCTTTGCATTCTCCACGATCCTTGGATGGGAGTATCACGGAGAGAAGGCGTTCGAGTACCTGTTCAAGTCGCACAAGTACAATATGATATACAGGATAGTGTTCTCGCTCGTTGTATACGTAGGCGCGACGATATCACTGGATCTTGTATGGAACTTCTCAGATATAGCGAATGCGCTCATGGCGATCCCGAACCTTATCTGCCTGCTGGCATTAAGCGGTGAGATTGCAAAGGATATGAAGGAATTCCAGTCTGTCATCAAGGCAGAGAAAGCATCAAAGTAGAATATTCAGTCTGGGGACGGAGGGGTCAGGTACCTCCGTCCCCTTTTTTATACTCTCTTAACCGAACTTTATACTTACTTTATTTTTTGTCCAAATTATGTTCATAAGTGATGGTTATTATATACCTGTCTCTTATACACATCTCCGAGCCCAC
>ERZ1027061.296-NODE-296-length-22263-cov-4.584744_pt1 | contig 22263 bp, 17 predicted proteins | sample MGYA00519283_ERZ1027061 | MGnify/ENA primary metagenome ERZ1027061 (study PRJEB26926, sample SAMN06164849) | human gut metagenome | biome: ENVO:00009003; feature: ENVO:2100002; material: ENVO:00002003 | host: Homo sapiens | place: USA | collected 2012 ... | reverse complement strand
CGTCGGCAGCGTCAGATGTGTATAAGAGACAGGATTAAGAGAATGACAATGTTCAGATTGGCATAGATATTTGAAGAATTAAATTAAAATAAATAATATTGTGTATTGCAATATTGGGGATAGAGGTCTATTATTAGCTCAGATGTACAAGGAGGTACTGCATAATCTTGCAGTGCCTCTATTTTTTTATGATGGATTTTATATCCGTACAGATTTTTGAGGAGGATGATATTATGACACCGATGAACAATGCAGATTATCTTATCAGATTGCAGCACGCAGATGAACTTGACGCTATGAAGGCAGCAAAAAAGGCAAGCGGACTCACATATGAGGCACTGGCAGAGAAAATAGGTGTGAATAAGGTATGGCTCGCATCAGCATTTGAGGGACAGCAGTATGTGCCTGAAGAATATTGCGATAAGCTTGCAGAGGCACTGGGAATAGACAAGTCAGCCACAGCATTTCTTGCAGAGCACCCATATAAGGGCAACACGGATCCTATTCTCTACAGACTTCATGAGGTCATTGATACATATGGTCCTGCCATCAAGGACATAATCCATGAGCAGGGCGGCAATGCCATCATGAGTGCCATCGATTTTGGCCTTGACGTGGATGTGACTGAGGATGCCGAGGGCAACCACAGAGTCATCATCAAGTTTGACGGAAAACTCCTGCCATATGCCAAGAAGGGTCAGTATCCTTGGTAGAGTTGATGTGTTGACATTACAATTGTTGTAAGGTTTAATATCATGTGGGGACGGAGGTGCCTGACCCCTCCGTCCCCATCAACATGAAAGACGAGGACATATATAATGGAGAAGAACCTTACGACCGGCAGTGTGCCAAAGACAATGGCGTATTTTGCGCTGCCTTATCTTTTATCTTATTTTCTGCAAACATTATATGGGATGGCGGATCTGTTCATCATAGGACAGTTCTGTGGCAAGGATGCCGGGGCCACTACAGCGGTTGCAAATGGATCTCAGGTCATGCATATGCTCACGGTGATTTTGGTTGGTCTTGCCATGGGAACAACTGTTGTCATAGGAAAAGCAGTGGGGGCAAAAAAGCTTCAGGATGCCCAGGCGGCCATAGGAAATACAGTCACCATCTTCATGATAATATCAGTAGTACTTACAGTAATGCTGCTCATTTTTATAAATCCAATAGTTGCGGTCATGGATACCCCAGAGGAGGCTGTCAAAGGAATCACGGATTATCTGATAGTCTGCTTTATAGGAATTCCATTTATAACAGCATACAACGTGATAAGCTCGGTATTCAGAGGACTTGGAGATTCTAAGAGTCCTATGTATTTCATTGCGGTTGCGTGTGGCCTTAATATAGCACTTGATTACATATTTATAGGTGCCTGTGGCATGGGCCCTCTTGGTGCTGCTCTAGGAACGACTCTGGCGCAGACATTCAGCGTTATAATATCATTTGTTGCGATAAAGAGAATGAACACAGGTTTGAGACTCACGAAAAATGATTTCGTTCCGAGAAGATCTGTGCTCGGAGAGATCGTGAAGATAGGCCTCCCGGTGGCTGTTCAGGACGGATGCATACAGATCGCTTTCATCGTGATAACAGTCATAGCCAACAACCGTGGTGTAAATGATGCCGCCGCAGTTGGAGTTGTGGAGAAGATGATAAGTTTTATATTCATAGTGCCATCCTCCATGCTGGCAACTGTATCCGCACTTGCCGCCCAGAATATTGGCGCAGGAAAGCATGACCGGGCAGAACAGATACTAAGATATGCACTGGGGATCATAGTGGCTTATGGAGTCATTGCAATAGCTGTTGTTGAACTGTTTGCACCTGAGCTCGTGGGACTTTTCAGCAAGAACAAGGTGGTTGTGACCATGGGTGTCCAGTATATAAGCAGTTACATAGTGGACTGCGTATTTGCGGGAATACATTTCAGTTTCACCGGATATTTCTGTGCCTATGGCAAATCCTATATAGGGTTTATCCACAATATGATAGCCATAGTATGTGCAAGAATTCCGGGTTCTTACATTGCATCTATCATGTATCCGGACACCCTGTTCCCGATGGGATTTGCGGCACCGGCAGGATCCTTTATATCCATAATGATATGCGTAGGAGCATTTGTGTGGATGAAGAGGAGCGGCACGCTGTATAAGGCCAACTTATAAGAGATATGTATATTGGTGATAGGAATGTTTATTGTGCGTTCATTTCGTAAAGGTATTATGATCGTTCGGATACAAGTGGCAGTTCATTGATCATCAGTCGTGCGGAATATCATGGAATCTTCCGTCCAGCTCTTCGGTCTTCACCACGTTGATGAATGCGTGCTCATCTATTCCACGGATCATCGGGATGAGCTCACGCTTTGCCTCGGCGTTGATGACAGAATAGATAAGGGTTTTCTCCTTCTCCTCATAGCAGCCAATTCCGGTGAATAATGTGGCGTCGTGATTTGTCAGATCTTTGATGGCGTGATATATCTCGTTTGATTTGTCGGAGATGATGAACAACGTTTCTTTCTTATATCTCTTATATAGAAGCTGGATCACCTGTGTGCTGCAGAACTGGTAGATTATGGAGTACAGAGCCTTTGACCAGCCGAACAGCGCTCCGGCTGCGATCAGCATCACGATGTTTCCGAGCAGTATGTAGTTCCACGCATCTATACCCTTCTGGTGGGACAGGAATATGCTGATGAAATCAGTTCCTCCGGTGCTGGTTCCAACGTTCAGGCACAGGCTGATGGCGAGTCCGTTGATGAGACCGCCGAACAGGCTTACAAGCATTATGTCGTCAGTGAATACATATGATGGCAGAACATCTACAAATATACTCGACAGAAGAATGACTATGATCGAATAGAGGGTAAATCTTTTGCCGATATATTTGTATGATATGTATGTGGGAAACAGATTCAGTCCAATGTTGAATACTGCAAAAGGCACGCTTATGTGCAGAAATTTTATTCCAATGTTCTGGAGAAGCAGGGATGCTCCGGAGAACCCGCTTGGAAACAGTCCTGCGGTCTTGGCAAAGCATCGGAGATTCCATGCGTATAGTATAGATGCAAATACGACGATGAACAGGCGGAATGCCTGATAAAATCTTGGGTGTTTTAACTCTAGAGATTGAAACATAGCGGTACCTCCTTTGTAAGTGTCACTGTAAAATGCGGTTAATTTTCAAATGGGCGAACCCTCAAAGTCACACCTAAATCCTTGCATATCTGGCGGCATCGCTCGATCTTATCCTCGGGCATGACCTTGTCAACAACTGTCATGACAACGTGTGGCACGTACCTTTTGGCAAGAACGGCAAAATCCTTGATGGCCGCGTAGGACTGGATTCCATAGCGTGATCTGGTCAGCTCAAGAAATTCATTTTCATCAGGGGCGTTCAGGGATATTGATACAGTGTCGAATCGGCCCTCAAGCTCTGGTGTGACATCTCTCCCATATATAAGATTGGCAAGCCCGATGGTGTTGAGACGGACTTTGAGATTGGGATATGTGTTTTTCAGTGAATCGATCACCGCGCACACGTCTTCAAGTCTCTCAAGAGGCTCGCCAAATCCACAAAATACAAGTTCATTTATGATATTCAGGTCATACTTTGAGAAAAGTTCCAGAACCTCCTCTATAGAAGGCTCGCCATCCTTCAGCCAGAGAGTATTGTTCTCCTGCTGTTTTTTTGTCTGCCTCAGGCAGAACACACAGCTGCATGGACATTTGTTTGTCATGTTTACATATATATTTTTGCCTGTGAGATCCCCGCTCTTTGTAATGTCGAGGTAGCCTTCCTCACCGACTTTTCCGGTTACAGTGTATAAAACCATAGTTAGTATCTCCGATCATTTAAGTCATGCCTCTGTCAGGTCTTTCATGTACATTTCAAAGCACAGTCCCCAGTTCTCCGGAACATTGTTCTCAACGCAGTAGCTTATGCACTTTGATACATACGAAGCGGCCTTTTTCACGGATTCATAGACGCTGTGTCCGTTCATATACATACCCGCAATGATGGCTGCGATCACATCTCCGGTGCCGCTCCTGTCGCCGCCGATCCTGTCAACCATGACCATCTGGAAATCCTCATCCTTGTTGTAGATGAAGTTGGCTATCTGAGTCTTATTGAAATGTATTCCTGTCACAACGATATGTTTCGGTCCCTGCTCCGCCAGGGCCATGCACATTTGCTTTAGCTCGTTCACGGTCACAGTGTGCTCCGGATATGGAAGATCAAGGAGGGTGCAAAGCTCCGTCAGATTAGGAGTGATAATGTCGGCATATTTTACAAGCTCCTTCATCTTGCTGCACATAGACGCGGTATAGGTTGGGTACAGCTTGCCGTAGTCACCCATGACGGGATCGACGATAACAAAATTCTTCTCGTTTTTAAAGTATTTGATAAAGTCGATAACTATATCAACCTGTTCCTCAGAGCCGAGAAATCCTGTTGATATGGCATCGAACTGCAGCTCCAGATCTTTGTATGTCTGGATGTAATCCCGCATTTTGGGTGTGTAGTCATCAAAGTAAAATATGGGAAACTGTGTATGTGTAGATAGTATTGCCGTCGGCACAGTGACTGCCTGGATCTTCATGGCGGACACTATCGGTGCCATGACAGCGATGGAACATCTTCCGAATCCTGTAACATCATTTATTAGAGCGATTTTTTTCTGCATCTTAGTTCTCCAAATTCAATAAATATAGTAGATTTTATCACCAAATACAGGTGTGTTCAATATTTGAATTCTAGCAGATCAAGTGAAATTTATGTTCAAAAGGGAGAGAATAGGTAAAATTTCCGCATTGCCCCATATATTGATACGTAGTAAAATATAACCATATTTTGCTACGATTCAGGAGGAATGAGTATGAATGAAGTCGTTTTAAAGATATATGTCTTTTCGTCAATTATAATAGCCGTCATGGATATTATACTGGCGATGAAATCCATAAAAAAGAATAAGACGACGGGAAGGTTTCTGGGGCTTGCCTGCATAGGAGCAGCTATAGTTGATGTCAGTTATCTTATCAGCATTATAAGTGATTCGTATATGGCCATGTCCGTCATGTCGAGTATATATTTCGTAAGCATTGATTATATGCTGGTATGTCTGCTCATATTTACTGTTTATTTTACAAACGGACGTTTTTCAAAGTATGGAAAGGCGGCGATAGGCTTATGCTTTTTTTACTGTCTGTATGAGCTTGTAATATTTGCCATAAACCCATTCAAAAATATAGCGATAGGGTATGTCAGAAGGGACACCGTCATAGCAAAATACAGCTATGATATGAAGCCGCTGTATGATATGCATCTGGTTTTTTCATATGCGCTGGTGGGTGTGGTACTCATACTCCTTGTAAAGAAACTTTGCACGATTCCACATGAATATCGTTTGCAGTACAGCAGTGTCATCCTGGGACTTCTTGCGCTCGTTGGGATAAATGCAATATTTCTCTACGTTCCTGGAGCAGAGGTGTACAAACTTCTGGATTATTCCATCTGTGGCTACAGTCTTACATCATATATTCTGTACTGGAGCTGCTTTAATTATTCAACCCATGGAATGCTCAACAAACTAAAGACAAACATATTCGAGAATATAGGTCAGGGAATAGTTTTGTTTGATTATGACAATCATTTGATCCTGCACAATGACAGGGCGGATGATTTCCTTGGAAAGGAACTCCTCTGCAGATGTGAGAATCTGCAGCAGTTTCTTGAGACGTATGATCTGTCCGTTGATTTTGCAGCTGATGACGACAGTTTTTCTCTGCAGTGCTATATAAAAGGTGATGATGGAAACAGACCTTTAAGGTGCGATATCAGAAGGATTGACAACAAGGAAGGCCGCAGACTTGGTCAGATGTTCGTATTTTCTGATATATCTCTGGAGACGGATATGCTTACAGGATTTCAGAAATGGGATAGCTTTCAGAGACTTGCCATGGAAGAGATGGACCATTTTACGTTTCCGGTTGGAGTGGCAATATGCGATATCAACGGATTGTCTGTGATCAACAGCACTCGTGGTAATCAGGCGGGTGACCAGAGGATAAATGCACTTGCGGGCATCATGAGAAAGAACTTTCCGGAGAGAACATATTATGTCAGGGGTATTGATGCGCACCTGATAGCACTTTGCAGTCACAGCAGTGAGGAAGAGATGGCTGCATGTGTCGAAAAGATCAAAGAACAGTATGATGGAAGTATACAGTATGCAGTGGGGGTGGCTGCGGATGAGGGACAGAGCATAGTCGCTGCAATCATTGATGCGGCAGCAGCCATGAAGACAAAAAAGCTTGTGGACAGGGAATCGCTGCACTCAGATATGCTGACATCACTCATAAGGGCTCTTGAGGAGTGTGACAGCGATACTGAACAGCATGTGCGTCGTACACAGGAGCTGGGGGCTGAGCTTGGCAGACGAATAGAGCTGTCAGATATCCAGCAGAGCAAGCTGGCGCTGCTTTGTCTGCTCCATGACATAGGGAAGGTAGGAGTTCCTATGGAGATACTCAACAAGCCGGGAAAACTCACGGATGAGGAATGGAAGATCATGCGTTCCCACGTTGAGAAGGGTTATGAGATCGCCATGAGCAACACAGAACTCAGACAGATCGCGGAGGAGATAAGGCATCATCATGAGAGATGGGATGGAAATGGATATCCGGATGGACTGAGCCGTGAAAGCATACCGGTTCTGTCACGTGTGATCGCGGTGGTCGATGCATTTGACGCAATGATCAATGACAGACCTTACAGAAAGGGTATGTCGATATCAAAAGCGATAGAAGAATTAAAGAGCTGCGCGGGTAGCCAGTTTGATCCATATATAGTTTCTGAGTTTATCAGGCTTGTCTCAGAGAAGTATGCGAATTCACTGGAAAATGAATCAAAGCAGAGGGCTGCTGATGGTGGTGTCGGTGCAGATGGTAATGGAGAGAATGTTGGTGATCGAACTGCCCCAGGAAATGGTCTGGCGGACTCTGATGGTGATGGCGCCAGAACAGACGACGGACAGACAGAGATCCGGATCATGGCGCGCAGACAGAAGGTGGATTCTTCTGAATATGGCAAGGATGCGTTTCGTGTACATACAGTAAAACATAGCAGATATCTGGTTGATGAAAACTGGAGGATCATATCTGTAGACGATAATTTTGAGAAACTTACGGGTTACAGCAAGGAGGACATAGAGAATAATATCATAACCCAGATCGACCTTATACCGGACGAGGATAAAACAGAATATCTCTGTCAGGTAAATGCGAATCTGGCAAAGAGCACATTTGTATTTCAGGAACACAAGATACATCGGAAGGATGGCAGGGATATATATGTATTATGCGCTGGAAGAATGTTTTATGATTCGGCACTTCAGAAAGACAGAGGAGAAATAGTAATAGTGGATGTATCAAGTACATATGCTTTGAAGATGCTGACAGATGCGGAGCAGAATAAGGCGGATGTGAGACTCAGAAACTGGGAGAATACCTATCGAACAGATCCCCTCACAGGACTTTTGAACCATGCGGCATTTAGAAGTGACATGGAGCAGAGACTTCTTGAGTGTACGCACACAGCGGTGATGATCATGATGGATGTAGACAGATTCAAGCAGTACAACGACACCTACGGACATCACAATGGCGACAAATATCTTGTCCTTGTGGCACAGACACTGCAGGCGGCACTCCGCGGTGATGACCATGCATGCCGTATGGGCGGTGATGAATTTGCAGCCATGCTGTTCTTCAACAAGAGTGTGTCTGATGACGCGATAAGGGAACGTGCCCAGCAGATATTTGACAAGGTGAACCTGACTGTGAAGGCCACTGAGGGAGGAACAGGAATCTCCATGGGTGCGGTGATCGCAAGAACTGAACTGACATTCAACGAGATGTATGAGGAGGCGGATAACGCCCTCTATGATGTTAAGGAGAGTGGAAGAGGCAGGATTGAGGTGAAGAGGCATGGGGAGTAGATCGTATATCTTCAACATACTTCATAAAGATCTTCACAAAAAACTCCATAAAGAACCTTTACTTCCTATGAGTCTGATCTTGTTTGCCGTAATTTTGGCATATTCTTTTCGACTTATTGGAAGAGGAAACTTCTACCCTACTCTGTTTTCTTATCTGCGCAGTTTCATTTATATCGGGCTTTATGCCGCCTGGGGAATTTCAATCCGCCAACGTATCGTGCAGAAACAGGTCGGACAATATCTGGTAGGCGTTTCGGTGCTTTTGATTTTGTGGTTTACCTTTCGCTCAGCAAAATACTTTATATTCTGGCAGCCGGTTGCAATAAGATACCAGTGGTATCTATTCTATCTGCCAATGCTGTTTGTACCCATGCTTGCACTGCTGATCGCAATGTCTCTGGGCAAGCCCGATGAATATAAACTGCCAAAATCTGTCTGGCTATTGTCTGCCGTTTCGGGAGTTTTGCTTATTCTAGTGCTTACGAATGATCTACATCAATTAGTTTTCACATTTCCTAAAGATGCAGATGTCTGGTCTGATGCAGATCATGGCTACGGTGTGTGCTATTTTGCCGTGATCGCATGGCAGGTGTTTTGTGCCGTAGCAGCGCTTATTTTTATGCTCTTTAAATGCAGGTTAAAGAACGGTAAGCATCGTTATTTGCCCGTAATTCCATTTGCGATATCGCTGGCTTATCTTGCATTGAACTATGTTGGTACGCCATGGCTGAAACATTTATTCGGTGACGTTACGGCATTTCAAAGTCTTATGTATATGCTCGGTTTCGAGGCTTGCATTGCCTGCGGATATATTCATTCAAACAGCCGCTATGCAGATCTTTTTGCCTCATCTGTCGGCACATCGGCAGAAATTACTGACAAAGACTTCAACATTCGCTATGCAGCGTTGAATATCGAACCTATATCAAAGGAAACAATGAGAAAAGCCGAGAAAGCTCCTGTCACAGTAGATGGTGGGCTGACCGTACATACCATGCCCATCGGCGGCGGTTATGCGGTATGGACAGAGGATATGTCGGCGCTACTTGCCATTAAGGAAGAATCAGAATGTCTTGCGGAAGAGCTTGCCGAAAGAAATGAGATTCTTCGCTATGAATACAGGCGGGAGTCGAAACGCCGCAAGGTGGAGGAGCAAAACCGACTGTACGATCTATTGCAGTCGGCAACACAAAAACAGATCAACCGTATTTCGGCATTGACACAGGAATACCGCCGAATCTCAAAATCTGATACAGACAGAGTTAAAATGCTACTTGCCGAGATTGCCGTTTTATGCAGTTATATCAAACGCCGTAAGCATCTGACACTGCTTGCCGATCGAGATTGTAAGGTTGCAGTCGGCGAGCTTGAGAGAGCTTTTTCCGAATCGTTACAGACATTAAAGCTTTTAAATGTACGCAATACTCTGTATGTGGACAGTGAACTTTCCATGATTTCGGACAAAAACGCTGCTGCGATATTAGATTTTTATGAAGAAGTAATTGAAGCAGATCTTGAAAATTTAACAAGCGTGCAAATAAGTCTCGCAAATATAAACGGACTGCGACTGTCGCTGAATGTCTGCTGCGAAGCTGACCTGTCGATTTTTTCAAATAAAGGTAACGTTCTTTATGAAATGGACGGTGACGCAGGATACCAGCATCTTGTATTTATTATTGAAGGAGGTGCCGCCGTATGAGTGCCTTTTCTTCACTTCCGGTCTTTTGGCAGACCTTAATACCACTTCTGCTGTTTGTGGAAGCTGTGCTTGAATTGGGACTTTATATATATCAACTCTCGCATCACTCAAAATCTCACGATAAGTTGCCGAGTATTGTGATTTTTGCGTTTTTGCTTATGCTTTTGTTCTCGGTAACTCAGGGGGATCCGTTCAAAGGCAAGGATGCATTTTTATTAGATGCGCCTTGGCTGATTTTCATTACGGTAATTTTAGTTGTTGTTGTTCATTTTACCTTTGCTATGACGAGAGAGTATCGCCGCCGAAAGAACATGCTATCTCCATTTTCCGTTAAAGATGCCACAGACAAGCTGCCTATGGGTTTGTGCTTTGCTGATCCGAACGGGCGTATTGTCCTTTGCAATGACCGTATGCGCCGTCTGTCGTTTGCACTGAGCGGGCATGAGTTTCAGATTACCGATGATCTTGAAAAAGCGTTGGAGCACCCCGATAAAAGTATTATCGCTAACGGCGATTGTTACATACTGCCCGATAAGACAGTTTGGCAATTCCGCAAGCAGAATATAGCCGTTGACAATGATGAAAACTGGCTTCAAATGACAGCGCATAATGTCACTGAACTTTATAATGGCAACGTTCGTCAAACTGCTATTAACGATGAGCTGAAAGAGGTCAACCGAAAGCTACAAAAAATGTATGAACGAATGGCCGATGATATAAAAGAAAAAGAAATTCTTGACCTGAAAATACATATACATGACACAATCGGAAGAAGCTTGCTGACAATTCGTGATATAATGGAAAGCGATGAAAACACTGACAAAAAGCTTGAGGCTTTACAGGAAGCAACCGCAGTGCTTACAAGTGATCGAGTGACAGCCAGCGGAACGATGGAAGAGGTTGTTCAGACAGCGGAAATCCTCGGTGTAACGGTGATGATGGATGGATGCCTTCCGGCCGATTCACTTGCCGAAGAGCTTACCGTTGTCGCTGCGAAAGAATGTGTAACAAATTGTATCAGGCATGCCGGAGGCAATGAGGTATATATCAGCGTAAATGGGCGAAAGGATGTGTTTGATATTACGATAACGAACAATGGCGCTGCACCGTCGGGCCCTATTAAGGAGGGCAGCGGACTCTCATCGATTCGCCACAGCATAGAATCTGCTGGTGGAGAAATGCACACTGTATATAAACCACGATTTGAATTGCTGCTTATCATTCCAAAGGATGCGTCAAGTTTTATATAAAAACCTGACATGCAGCACCAGCTCTTCCAAAATACGATTATTAATGAGCTGATGTTCAATAAAAGGAGAACGACATATGATAAATACAATACTGGTTGAAGATGATTTATATATTCAAAAGCATTTTGCCGAGCGACTGAAATCAAACGAAATTTTTCGCCTTGTCGGCGTATATCGTGACGCTTTTGATGCAGAGAGAAACTGCAATAGCTCAATACAACTTATTCTTATGGATGTGCAAACACAGCACAAGCACTCTGGTCTTGCCGCCGCAAAACGTATAAAAAAGGCTTTTCCGAATATCAAAATAGTAATTGTAACCTCGCTTGTCGACCCGCAGGTATTGGAACGAGCAAAGACAGGTGCAGCAGACAGTCTGTGGTATAAAGACCACGGCACAGAGGAGCTGATAAGTGTGATAAGGCGTACCCTTGCAGGCGAAAAAGTATTTCCTGACACCTCTCCTGCAATTGAAATGGAAGGCACAATGTCCGATACATTCTCGCCCCGACAGCTTGATATTCTCCGCTTATACATAAAGGGCTTTACATACCAGGAGATTGCCGATAAACTGGGTATCTCCAAAAACGGTGTGCGCTGGAACCTAGACGATATGGTTGAAAAAGGTGGCTTTGAGAATCGAGAAGCGTTGGTTGTGACAGCTATTGAGAACAAGCTCATGGTGACCACTTTAAAAGACGAATAGAGTAAATGAACCCCTTGACTGACACGGTCAAGGGGTTTTTATGTCCCAAAGTCAAAGAAGTTTGAAAATAGTTTTTTCTGTTACTGGCACTTGTGCCAGTGACAGACCTCAAAAAATCCGTACAATAGAATGTGTAAGACTATAGTTGCAGTAGAAAGGGGGGAGCAATGAATGTTGAAATATAACAAATACATTATGACCCTGTTGATGGTTTTAATTATGCCAGCCTTGGTTTCTGGATGTGCGGTACCCCCGCCAGATGATTATAATCTGACCGAAGACAAAACAACCACCACAACCACAGAAGCAACCATTGAGACAACTGCAGAAACGACCACAGAAGCAACTACAGAAACAACTACAGAGGCAACCACAGAGGCAACTGTGCAAAAAGATACCGATTTATCAAAACTTCAAAATACAATTCTTGACAATAAAGAATCGGTTGGGATTGCCTATATCGGTTATGTTGGTTACGAGGCTGATGAGGAAGGAATCCTAAATTTCGTAAAAGACAGTCAGTATGCGGATAAATATGATTTTCTCTGCGGTGCGCCCCTTGTAAATGTGGGCGGTGCGGAGCTTTATGCGGTAGTTATTGCCGATACAAAATACAGTGTGTCCGTTTATCGTGCGGAAATAACCGATAATGGTGAATATTCTGTAAATACTGACAATGCACTCTATAATTACAACGGAAACGGAATTGATTATTTTTTACTGCGCTGCAATGAGAGTGAAATACATTCAAATGTATCTCTGAGCTTTAAAAAAGGAAACGTTTCTTTTTCGGTATTCCCGATGCTGTCAGGAATGGATGGGCAGCTTGTTGATGGAAATTACTATGATTTTTCAATGTATACCGATTATGGCTACAATGGTGAGTCCGAGGATAAGAATGTAGCAATAGCAAGGGAAATCCTTTTGGAATCTCAGGAGGTGCAATACTACATAAGCATGGGTATGAGTGTACAGTATACGGGCCAGATTGATGAAATTGAGGGACGGTCGTGTTGGATTTTTGCACTCGGCACAGACAGAGACGAACAATTTGTCAGAGAACGTTATTACGGAGTATGTGACAACCTCATATATTATTATGATTCCTTGAACGACAAATGGGAGGTGCTCGGAAAAGGATAAACAACCACATAACTTACCGTGTGAGTTAAAGCACGAAATAATAAAATAAAAAAGGGAAAAAAGAAAAAAAGGAGGGAAAAAATATGGTAGATATTAAATCAATGGCAACTGCAACAGCCCCAAGGGAGTTTGAACTCTCTTATACAACTACAATTGAAGACGTATACGAAAAGCTTAACACACATGCTTCGGCTTTTAAAATGCCTTTCAAAATCAAAGGGGGTATCCCTGGAAAGCGCATTTCCTTTGAGAAAGAACCGAACCTCGACGTTACGGTCTGGGTCTTTGTTAAGGATGGCAACAAAATTAAAGTCATGGCAAACATCCAGGAGAACACAACAACCGTCAATGGTATGCGAGTTGACAAAAACAGCGTAATTCAAAAAGGTGTAAGCGGAGTAGCTAATCTTCCTATTCAAAGAGGTGAGTATCTTGATGAGGTGACCGAAAATGTTAAAAAGATACTCAACGGCGAGCAGGTTGAAGATTATGTAGCACCCGTTGGTGTAAACGGCAGTGGACAGACGGAAAAGGATTGGCTTGTAGCCCTTCTTCTCTGCCTTTTCCTCGGCGGAGTTGGTGGCCACCGTTTCTATGCGGGTAAAGTCGGAACAGGCATTCTCTATCTTTTTACCGCCGGCGTTTTTGGAATCGGTGTACTTGTTGATCTGATAAAGATACTTACCGGCAAATTCACTGACAAAGACGGAAATCCTATTCAAAAAAAATAGACAGGACTTCTTGACAGCCTTTAGATAAATATGGCTTAAAATTGGGAACTGTGCCTGAACTCTTTCGGGCACAGTCCTGATTGCGAAAGGAGGACTTGTTATGAGTAAAAGAAAAGAAAAAGAGGACATTAAAATGACCATATTTATTATGGTCGTCGGCATAGCATCGATGGTTGTGGGTGTCTTCGGAATTGTCACAAGCAGAATTGAAAAGAAAGAATATGCAGCCTCAACTGATATACGGAAAGTTACCGCTGTTATTGTTGACTTTTCAACCTACGATAGTAAGGATGACAATGGCGATGTAGATTATACAACATATAAATTCAGAATTTCATATGAAATTGACGGAAAGACCTATAAAGGAAAATACGAAGAACGCGTTTGGTCAAGAGATATCGCAAAAGGATACACATACGATAAATTGAGAAAAGGCGATACAATAAAAGTAGAGGTCTATAAAACTACAAAGGGAAATTACAAGCTTTCCCCAGAGGGGAATCCCGTTGATTTCCTTCTCTATTGCGCGGCGATCCCTTTTGGCTTGTTCCTCGTTGTTATAATGATATGTGACATTGTAAAAGACAAACGGAAAAAGAAGAGCGAAAACGAAGTGGTCAGCAAGGAATAAATCAGAGGTGATTTTATGGATTTATCAGTATCGCTGTGCATTGCAGCCGCTTTTGCTATATTATGTACATTCTATATCGGTAAAAGTATACTTGTAATGGATTTTTCGGAATATCTTCCCAAGAATTTGAAAAAAGCTAAGCTGGAAAGATTGCTGGCAAAAAGGGAAACTCCTCTACAGGATTCGAAAATCCGAAAGGATATAAGAAAAGCATTTGAAAGAGTGCTGATTCCGCTTGGAAAAGCGGATCAAAAGCTTCTTACGGCAAGAATGGACCTGGCTTTTCGAAAAAAAATCGTCAGTCAGATCGACGTACTTAATAAGAATAAGCTATGCCGCAAAATTTACGTTACGGATGTTGTTCCCATTCCTAAAAATAACTTTGAAACGTGGAACGATGATGGCAGAGAATGGCGGGAATCGGTTTTGAAGTGCAGCACCCTGGAGCGTTTCGAGTCAATGCAAGGCAACAGGGTTCAGCATGAGATATACCGTAAAAATTCATATCTCCGAATACTTCAGTCGAGACACGTTCGCCGTACAGATCAAAAAGAGAATAAGAAAAGCTATTATCACGATATGTTGAGAATAACCTGCCCATCATGCGGTGCAAGAGTCAAGCTGAACAGTCAGCAGGTTACCTGTGAATATTGCGGCGCCGTTATAAAAAACGAGTTTTACGATTGGCAGACCGAATCGTTTGAGATTTATGAAACAATCAGTACAAATATGAAAAGATTTTTACAGCTTCTTTTGTCCGGTTTCATACTTTTCTTAAGTGTCTTTCTATGCTTATACTTGATCGAGGATACGGAGATTTCCCTTGCGGCCGGTGTCGGTGCAGCGATTCTTGCTTTTGGAACGATTGTTACACCTATTATTTGTGGAAAAGTTAAACAAGACAATTTAGCGAAAAAGATCGTAGGATATTCAGAGAACTACCTCAGATCCTGCTTAAACGAATACTTCAGTAAAAATGAAAATGACAGGGATCTGCTTGATTTCAGTGTTGGCACGATCAAGCTTTTAAAAGTCTCTAACACAGATGAAATAACAACGGTTAAGTCTGAAGTTTATGGAACAAAAACCTTTCTTCCTGAAAATAGGAAACCGTTTACAAAAAAATTCAAAAAGAAACTGACCATGCAAAGGGCAAGATATCCAGAAAAAAGAAAGTCTGACGGTGAATTCTTTGCTGAGAAGGAATGTCCTAGCTGCGGAGCAACATTCTTGCCCGATGAAAACGGATGCTGTTCTTATTGCGGTTATACCCTTCACGGAGATAGCGAAAAGTGGAAAATAAAAATCTGAATCCTGTTAAAATTCTGCATTGCCGATTAAGGTGAAAAATGGAAACATTTACATATTATTAATTTAAAAAAGGAGGGAAACCTATGAGCAAAAAGAAAAAACTTTTGACTGTCGTAACACTTGTCATACTGATGCTCGGGGCATCAGTATTCACTGTTTCGGCAGCGGACAATTATTCGGTTGACGAAAACACAACCTATGTAACCAACTTTGCTGAGCTAGAAAAAGCTCTTGAAGCCACCTCAAACGAGACAACCCCACCCGATAAGCTTGTTGTTCTCAAAAACAACATAGATTACGAAGAGCAAGTTCCGGGCGATTGGAGCTATCAGGATGAGCAGGAGTGGTATTCCGAAATCACAGTTAGCTATCCTGGAAAAATCACCCTTGACTTGAACGGAAAAACCCTGAAAGTTACAACAGATATTCGTTCAGACGAGGAGACAAGGGATCTGTTTGTGGTTTTTTCGGGTTCCAAGGCAAACACCGACTTCACAATTACCACAACCCAGTCCGGCGGACAGATAATCTTTAACTCAACAGCCAACGAAACTTCAATGATCACTGTGAATAACCCAAACGCAGATGTGAATATTCTTGGAAAAGCAGGGAAGTTTATCAACTATAATCTCACTCTTACTGCACAATCCGGAAGTGACACTTATTTAAACGATAAGAATAAGCACCACATTATTTCCTTCAATGATATAAACAATCTCTATATCACCGGTACTCTTATTCAGAATAATGCACGCGTCCCGTCTTGTATATATTCATACGGACCGGAGCCGCAGGGCAATGTTACAATAACAGGAAACTCAGAAATAGAAGTAATTTCAAATCAGCTTCTTAATGAACAGCCGTTCAGCACAATATATTTCCAAAACACCCCATCCAGCAGAAAAATAAGACTTGGCGGCTGTTATATTGGACAAAAGGGAAATGTAAATTCAATCTATTACGGTGGCCAGCCTCCTCATTTCTATGACATAGTTCTATCACAATCTCTGGAAAAGCCGAACTATGTTATTATGCACAACGGTACCAGGGTATACAATACCTGGCCTGACTTTGTTAACTTGGATGCGGATATAGAAATTATCTCCTCCTGTCACGATTCTGAGCCTGAATTAGAGAAAAGGACATCACTTCTTGGTCACTACAAGTACTGTAAAAAGTGTGATGCTCTTGAAAGCTTCCAGGAGCATCAGTTTGGCAGAACTCTCCCTGCTGAAGAGGCAACATGCATCAGAAAGGGAAGAACGGTCGGCTATAAGTGCTTCGACTGCAGATATTATGAGGGTTACACCGAACTGCCAGCACTTGGACACGATTTGAGCGACACCTATACGGTTGACTGGCCGGCAACCTGCGACAAAGATGGAAGGGAATCCAGACACTGCAAACACACAGGCTGTGGGTATGCAATTCAGAAAGTCATTCCGAAGCAGCACCAGAGCCTTGTATGTAATGGCACATACTGCCAAAACTGCAATCAATATGTTAACCCGACCAAAATAGGTTACGGCGACAATTCCTGTAAAAACAAAACCGCTTACTTCTTTACTCCGACGGAAACGAAGGTTTATCTTATCACCATAACTTCGTCAAATCTCGGCAGCGAAAATATTCAGGGAACAGAAGTAAACCTTGTTGAGAATAACCGGCTTAGTGAATCCGTCTCTAGTAACGATAAAGGCAAAGTTACCGAAGTCAGACTTGAAAAAGGCAAAACCTACGATGTTACACCGTATATCACTAATTCAGAAAGTCAAGACTGCATAGTTAACATCTCCTGTAAGGAACATAATGCGGTTATAGATAACGAAATTAAAGCAACCTGCACAAAGACAGGTCTCACCAAAGGTAAGCACTGCTCGGTTTGCAACACCGTTATAGTCGCTCAGACAAAAGTCAAGGCTCTTGGTCATAAGTACTCCAAGTCTGTTGTCAAGGCAACTCTTACCTCAAATGGCAAGATTATCAGGAAGTGCACGGTTTGCAGTAAGATAGAACCAACAATTTCGATAGCGAGAATTAAGTCAGTTGCGCTGCCAAAGTCGGCGTACACATATAACGGAAAGGCGCAGAAACCTTCGGTCATCGTTAAGGATGCGAACAAAAAAACGCTTAAGAACGGAACAGATTACACCGTTTCTTACAGCAAAAACAAAAATATCGGCAAGGCGATCGTAACCGTTACCTTCAAGGGCAATTACAGCGGCAGCAAAAAGCTGAGTTTCAACATTCTTCCCGCCGCGACTAGCAAGATCGCTGTTAGGCAGACCACAAATTCAATCATGACTTCCTGGAAAAGTGTTGTCGGTGCAAGCGGATACAGAGTATACCTTTACAAGGGCAAAAAGCTTGTCAAGTGTGTTGACACAACGAAACGCCCTATCACATTTAAAAAGCTTTCAAAGGGTACGGAGTACAAGATTGTTGTCAAAGCCTATAAGACGATTGACGGCAAAAAGATTTTTTCTCTCGTATCAAAGGAGCTTCAGACCGCAACAAAGCTTTCCGCGCCGACATCGGTCAAGGTCAAGGCAGGAAATAAAAAGGCAACGATCAGCTGGACAAAGGTTAAGAGTGCAAACAGCTATACCGTATATTACAGCACAAACAAAAACAGCGGTTTCAAAAAGCTCACTGTTATCAAAAACAGCGCAGACATCAAAAAGCTTTCAAGCGGCAAGATATACTACTTCAAGGTTGTTGCTAACAAGAAGGCTGGAAAGGCTGTTGTGGCTTCTGATTACAGCAGGCTTGTCAGTGCGAAAATCAGGTAAGGTTGTTATTTGAACCGGTCAACAAACCCCGATGCAGAAATACTCTGCAGCGGGGTTTTTGTGGCAAAAAAATGGTGTTTCTGTTATGCTGGATATATTAAGAGGTTGATATGCAGCGATGTTATTTTGATATTAAGAAAGGTTCAAGGTATTGCTTATGATAAAAAGGAAATTAGCAACATTTATGTTGACATTAATACTGGTGATGACAGGTGTATCGATGATCAGGGTAATAAGTTATGCTCAGGAAGAATCTGAGAATTCATCGATAAGTATTCAGACAGGCGATATGGAATATAGATACAGTGCTGAAAGTGACCCTCAAAATGGTGTAGCATTGAAGGTTGAATGGAACGAACCCAAATTAGGGGAGGATACAACATTCCACGTTTCAGCGGATGGTGGCAGTGGCCGGTATTTGTTCAGAATGGATGCACCGAGTTATTCCGATCCGGGTGAGTACAGCTTTGAATCCGTGGCGGATCCAAGCCGCGGATCGTGGATTCAATACACAGATGAGTGCGAATCTCACGACTTTGAATTCACAATGACTGCTTCGGGAATCTATAACTTCAGGTTTTATGTAATGGATAAAACGTCAGGTGTCTATTATATGCGTGTGAGCACAAATATACAGGTATCTGACAGGGCTTATCCGAGCGTGGGTGACATTGTGAATGCTGCGGTAAAAAAGTGCAGTAAGGAGACTGATGGTTCAGACTATGAAAAGGCATTGTGGCTGCATGACTGGCTGTTGCAGCAGCTTGATTATGATCATTCCCTGAAATGGTCTTCGGCAGAGAGTGCACTGACACGAAGATTGGGCACATGTCAAGCATATGAGAGTGCATATTCAAAACTGCTTACTGCAGCCGGTATAACAAATGCTGAGACAAGGGATACCTATGATGGACATACCTGGAATGCCATGAAACTGGATGGCAAATGGTATCAGGTGGACTGTACATGGGATGATACAAAGGACAATTATTATAACTTTGATCCTACGCATTTGTATTTTGGACTGACGGATGAACTCATGGCGTTGGCACACGACGGTCATAATAAGATTTATACGGCAAGCGGTTATGTTGCACGTTCCACAAGTCTGGCAGATAACTATTTTGTTAGGAACGGAGATGCCGCAAAGTGGGCGCGGGTTTACGCTGACAGGATTCAGAAAAATCTCAATGCAGGTAAAACCAAATTTGAAGTCAGCACTGACAATGCCTCATATCCGCCGAGCATTTCGGGTATTCAAAATGGGATTATCGCATATGCCTTAAATCAGATGACGTGGAAGGCAGGAAGTAAAAAAGTTGCATTGCGAGTGGCAGGAACATCCACCAAGCTTTCTTTTACTGCAAAATACACGAACCCAGTAAAGCGTGTGAGAATAGTATTTGCTCCAAATGGAGGTCGTGTGAGCTCCGGAAGTAAGATAGTCATTTGTGGAAAAACTTACGGAGCACTGCCGACACCGGCCAGAAGGGGATATACATTTGCAGGCTGGTATACATCAAAGAGTGGCGGCAGCAGGATTGGCAGCAGTTCGGTTGTAAGGACCACCAAGAATCAGACATTATACGCAAGGTGGAAACTGGTAAAGTATAAGATCCAGTACAGTCTTGGCAGGGGGACAAACAGCCGGTCGAATCCAGCCGGTTATACCATTGTTTCCAGGACTATAGTCTTGAAGAATCCGGTCAGAAAGGGTTATACATTCAAAGGGTGGTACAGCGATCCAAAATTCAAGAAAAAGGTTACGAAGATTGCAGCCGGCAGCACCGGCAGCAGGAAACTCTATGCCAGGTGGGTGAGAAAATAAATTCGTATAAATCGATGCAAAACGATGAATAGCCCCTTTGTTGTCGAATTGTGAAAAATGTGCGGATAATTTTCTGTGATGCGGAGGCTGCGGACGTCGGCTATATGGCTCCGGAGGACATCGCTGGCCGCGTAGAAGTTACCGGCCGTGGTGGCACAGTTCTTCAGCCGGGTGTGGATACACTGGAGCGGGCAAAAGATTTCCCACAGTCTGGACCTATACTCATCATCACGGACGGATACATAGAGGATGATCTCAAGGTCAGACGTGAGCACGCATATCTTATTCCGAATGACAATAGACTTCCATTCAGGGCTAAAGGAAAGGTGTTTTATATGGAGAATCGGGATAAGGAGAAGTAGCTTGACTGGGAAAAGATAATATTGCACAGAATGGTGCCGATAGGAACAAATCCGGTATATATTGCCTTTTTAATAGCGAAAACTAAAATTCTCTTGCTATATTGCCAAAAGACGTATAAAATGCATGTGTATTTTTATGTTTTATATTTCAGTCTGGACTCTATTTTCGACAGAGATATACACTTCGTGAGGATTGCTGAGCCGCTGATATGATATATGTCAGCAGAGCTGACTGGCAGCTTGTGGCAAGATTCGCCAGCGAATCTTAAGAAGAACGACATTCAAATAAGAATATGGCAAAGGAAATAGTGGAATTATGAAAAAGGTAGTAAAATTTGGCGGAAGTTCATTGGCAAGTGCAGAGCAGTTTAAAAAGGTTGGAGCAATCATCACATCAGATGAGAGCCGTGTATACGTTGTTCCTTCTGCACCTGGAAAGAGATTTTCAGATGATACAAAGGTAACAGATATGCTCCTTCATGTGTATGAAACTGCGAAGGCAGGGAATGATTTCACAGAGGAAGTGAAGGCGATCAAGGCCAGATATGATGAGATCATCACAGGCCTTGAGATTAAGGATTTTTCACTTGATAAGGATTTTGAGGAGATTACAAAGCAGTTGGAGGATCTTACCAATTCGGTTCCAATGTGCACACTAGACTATGTGGCATCAAGAGGAGAGTTCCTCAATGGTAAGATTATGGCTGCATATCTTGGCTTTGAATTTATAGATGCTGCAGAGGTTATCTTTTTCAATGCAGAGGGCAACCTCAATAGCTATAAGACGGAGAAGGTACTTGGTGAGAGACTTGCCAAGGCACAGCATGCGGTTGTTCCAGGATTCTATGGACTTGGCAAGGATGGCAAGGTAAAGACTTTTTCCAGGGGCGGTTCAGATGTAACAGGCTCGATCGTCGCACAGGCAAGCAGAGCCGATGTATATGAGAACTGGACAGATGTCTCGGGTTTCCTTGTAGCTGACCCGCGTATTGTTCCAGATCCAAAGCCGATCAAATATATTACTTACAGAGAGCTTCGTGAGCTTTCATACATGGGTGCATCAGTTCTCCATGAGGATGCGATATTCCCTGTACGCCACTGTGGTATCCCAATCAATATCCGCAACACAAATGCGCCTGAGGACGCAGGAACCTGGATAGTTGAGAGTACCTGCCAGAAGCAGGATTATGTTGTAACAGGTATTGCAGGTAAGAAGGATTTCTGTACAATCTTTATTACAAAGGCTATGATGAATTCAGAGATAGGATTTGGAAGGAAGGTGCTTCAGGCATTTGAGGAGAATGATATCTCATTTGAGCATATGCCATCAGGTATTGACACGATGACTATCGTAGTTCATGCTGATGAATTCGTACACAAGGAACAGAGAGTTATATCTGCCATCCATAGACTTGCAGAGCCGGATTCAGTTGAGATTGAGTCAGGACTTGCACTTATAGCTGTAGTAGGCCGTGGAATGAAGTCAGCAAGTGGTACAGCTGGCAAGTTGTTCAGCGCACTTGCAAAGGAAGGCATCAACATAAAGATGATAGACCAGGGTTCATCAGAGCTGAATATCATAATCGGAGTAAAGAACAGTGATTTTGAGACAGCCATAAAGGCAATATATAACACATTTATAACTGACAAGTAATAACAGATTGCTAAGCATCGTAGGGGTGGGCACGTATTGATAATGCATACCTTTGCAGAATGGGGCAACACAGGGCAGAATATGGCGGAAAACCTCCAAACTGATGTAAGATAAAATTACTCAGTTTGGAGGTTATTTTTATGGCAAGAAG
>ERZ1027061.280-NODE-280-length-22927-cov-5.287775_pt1 | contig 22927 bp, 16 predicted proteins | sample MGYA00519283_ERZ1027061 | MGnify/ENA primary metagenome ERZ1027061 (study PRJEB26926, sample SAMN06164849) | human gut metagenome | biome: ENVO:00009003; feature: ENVO:2100002; material: ENVO:00002003 | host: Homo sapiens | place: USA | collected 2012 ... | reverse complement strand
TCCCAGCGGCTGTTGGGCAATATCTGCTTGTCGGACTCCGCCTCGCTCAGACGCAGAACCGGCGCGCCGAGCGGTATGCGTTCTTCGAGAAGCTGCCCGTAAGCAGCCATATCCGGCGAGTGCATGAAAGCGTGCCGGACGCAGTTTTCTCCGAGATAATTTGCGATGGCGAGCATGCTCATGCCCAGATGATGCGCCATGAAGCAGCGCACCTTTTCGCCCTCGGGTGTTCGGCAGCGTGACGGAGTGAAGTCGAGCGCCTCGAAAAATCCGTAGCGTGCTCTCATGCCGCACTTTTCGAGCCGACGCAGATTCGCAACGGCAGCGCCGGGGTCAACGGCGAGGGCGAGAAAGCTGGCGTACGGTGCAATGACAAGCTCTGTATCCTGGCCGCGCTTGAGCGCAAGCCGAGCACAGCCGTGAGCCTTGTAGCGGTAGTTAAGCGCCGGGTCGAGCGAGTAAAACGCGCTTTCGGATATGCCCCACGCACCGCTGCGGCTGCGGCGCTTTTTTTGAACGTAAACGCAGAATTTCGCCGTTTCGTACAGCAGACTGTCTTGCGTCAGCGGCAGGAAAAGCTCCGGCATGAGATACTCAAACATCGTGCCAGTCCAGCTTGCCATGCCGCGGTAGCCGCCCGACGAGCGCATTGCGCGCGACAGTCTGCGCCAGTGCCTGCGCGGCACGTCGCCTTTGGCTATGGCAGTGTAGCTCGTAAGGCGCGCCTCGCTTGCCATGAGGTCGTAAAGCCCCGGCGAGGCCGTGCCTTTTTCGAGGTCTATGCCGATGTGCATAAGGCCGCGCCGGACGCTGTAAAATATTGAAAAATCCATATCGGCAACAAGCCTGCGAGCACGTTCGGCAAGCTTGCAAAGTCCAACAGAATCGAGCCTGTTTTGCAGCGTGATCAGACATGCGCACAGATTTCCGCAATCGACCGTGGACAGATACTTTGGCTCGAGCGCGCGCAGGGTGCGCGTGTCGTACCAGTTGCAGAAATGTCCGCCGAAGCGCGGAAGCTTTTCCAGCGTATCGAGCATGTTTTCTATAAACTCCTCGGCACGTGCAAGGTCTATTATCCCAAGCTCCTGCGCGCACATTGCCGAGCACAGTGCAAGCCCGATGTTAGTGGGCGATGTGCGATGTGCGATGCCGACGGGCGGCTGCTCCTGAAAATTATCCGGCGGCAGGAAATTATCCTGCGCGGTGCAGAATGCGTCAAAATAGCTCCATATCTCATTCGCACAGCCGATAAGGTATCGGCGTTCCTCCGCTGACGGCTGTTTTTCCGCCTTCGCAGGCAGACTCAGCGCCAGGGCCGCAAGCGGCGCGAGGATCCACAGCAGCCCGACGGCTTTCGCGAAAATTCCGACCGAAAATATTACAAGGCACAGACCCGATATCGGTGCAAGCCACATATTTTTATAAAACCCGGCCGCACCGTTTCGCTTGCCTGCGCTCTGCGCTGCCGTTTCCCACTCAAGCAGATTTTTGCCGCTTACGAGCATCCGCCAGAGCGCACTCACGGCGGCGGAAAGCGATATCCACGCCTCGTACGGCAAAAACCAGAGTCTGAACGCCGTGCGCACGATGCTCTCGCCTATTCCGCCGAGGGTGCGGCTGTGGTACTTTGCCGTCAGCGCCTCGGGCTTGCCCGATGCAAGCTCGGTGAGCGATATTATAAGTCCGGCAGCAAGCGCGATAAGCGCCGCCCATGCGGCGAGAATAAGCCCGTGCGCCCTGAGCAGCAGTCCGGCGAAAATCGCGGCAAAGGTTGCCGGAGCCACAAGGCTGCGGCGCAGCGAGTCAAACAGCTTCCAGCGCTCAATATCCGGAAGAAGTGCGCTTTTGCGGAATATCCAGCCGGTGTTCTGCCAGTCGCCGCGTATCCAGCGGTGACTGCGCCGAAAATAGGCGATCGGCGAACCGGGGAAGGAGTCGGAAAACTCAACGCCGCTCATATATCCGCCGCGCAGATACGCTCCCTCGAGAGCGTCGTGCGAAAGAACCCTGCCCTCGGGAATGTGCATCTTGGAGCACAGCAGCAGCGCTTCGGCGTCGATTATGCCCTTGCCGGAAAAACCGCCGCGGTCGAAAAGATCCATGCCCACCTCGCCGCAGAGCATGCCGTATGGCTCAAGTCCGCCGCCTCCGGAGAAAATGCGCGCAAAATCGGTAGAAACGGCCGAGGGCAGCGTTGCGCACATGCGCGGATGTATGATGCCGTGCCCGGCGGTGACAAGTCCTCGCTCGCGGTCGAGCACCGGTAAGTTCATCGGGTGCAGCATTGCGCCGATAAGCTCGCGAACCGAGCCGGGAGAGGGCACGGTGTCGCCGTCGAGGGTGAGAATGTAGCGCGCAGAGCGCAAAAGCTGAGCGTTGCCGCAGCGCGTGTTCAGCTCGCTTTTATCGCCGCACATGAGCTTTGCAAGCTCCAGCAGCGCGCCGCGCTTGCGCTCAAAGCCAGAGTATTTTCCGCGCCCTTCGTCGAGTGTTCGCTCGCGCGTGAAAAGATAAAATCCGCCGCCGTATTTTCGGTTCAGCGCATCGATAGCGCACTGAGCCGCTGCAATGATTGCCTTGTCCTCAGGCACGGTTTTGGTTTTTGACTCTTTTAGGTCGGCAAGAATGCCCATGAGCAGATTTTTTCCGCAGTCGCGGTTTGCAAGATAAAACTCCTCCAAAATCGCGGCAAAATGCCTGCCGCCTTCCTCGTCCGTGAGCAGCGCCGATATCACGCACATCGTCCGCCCCTCGTCGGGAACGCCGCCGTCAAGCTCAAGCCTCGGCAGGTGCCGCGGAGGAATGCACAGCAGAATGATGTAATCGAGCATGACCTTCGTAAGCTCCGAAAGCGGCAGAAGCAGCAGCGCCGCGGCAATGGCGCTGCGCGATAAAAAGCCGCACAGCAGCGTCAGAAACAGCGTTATCAAAACATTTGCGGATATATATGCCGCCGCGCGTCTTTTCTCATTCGGCGCACTGAATAAAAACGCGCCGACGTGCTTTTCGCGCCCCCTTGCGGCACGGCATTGCTCGATGAGCTTTTTGGCAAAAATGTGCTCCTCGAGCCCCTCGCGCTTGGCAAGCTTGGATAGCCTTGCGCGGTACTCGGCGCGGCTCTGCTCATCCATGCGAGGATAAACTCCGGCAGGGTCTGCCGACAGCGACTTTTCGACGATGTCCGCGCGCTCAAGCAGACTATGCATGTCAAGCTCTGATATCAGCCGCACAGAGCCGAAAAGCGCGGCAAACTCCCCGGCAAGCTCTTCCGGCTCCGCAGTGGTTTTAAGCTTGCGGCAGGCGTCGGCCAGCGAGAAAGTCAGCTGCACGAGCAAAACCGCCGGAAGCAGATAAAGCTCTGCCTGCGGCAGCGGCGAAACGCTTTGAAAACCGGCCAGATATTCAAGCATATTGTCCTCGGAGAGCTTTCCCGAGCACACTTTTATCATATCCCGGCACAGCACGGACAATATCACACCGTCGCCTCCGGCGCGCAGCCGGCGAACATCTCTGAGCGCGCAGCCTGCACGTTTTGCCTCGCGCAATGCAAGATATCGGTTATCCAGAAGCCAGCGGCAGCTCGACGGCATAGCTGCCGCGCTGCCGAAGCGCGCCTCAACGAGCCTGTAGGCCGCGTTTATTTCCGCGCAGCTTTTTTTTAACAGTGCGCGCAGCTCGCCCACAGAGGCTGCTGCCGTGCATTCGTTGAGCCTTGCGCAGCTTGCCGCGTGGCTGAAAACGGTGTTCTTGTTCTGACTGTCCATGTCCATTCTCCCGTCGGTATATTTATAAATGTCAGTTTTGCCGCAAAATTTGAAATATATTCGACTCTCGTCAGCTCAAGTTAAGTGACAAGAATAAACCCTTGACAGCGAGCGGAGATGATGCTATACTCTGTAAAGCAAAAAACGTTTACAGGGGGGATCGCCGTGGAGAACAGTGCAGTGATGCGTTCAATGCTGTTTGATTTTTACGGCGAGCTGCTCACGGATAAGCAGCGTGAGTATTTCGACCTCCGCTATAACGAAGATCTTTCGCTTGGCGAGATCGCCGAGCAGTGCGGCATATCGCGCCAGGGCGTGTGGGACATAATCCGCCGAGCCGAGGCCGCTATGACCGAGATCGAAGAAAAAACCGGGCTTATAAAGCGCTTTCTCGAGCGCAACGCCCAGATAGACGAAATAATCCGGGAGCTTAGGGATAAGGGCACAGAGCCGCATATCCTCAAGCAGCTTGAAGAGCTTAAGATTTAGGAGGCAGAGAACATGGCATTTGAATCATTGTCCGACAAGCTGTCCGCTGCCTTTAAAAAGCTGCGCGGCAAGGGCAGACTGACCGCAGCCGACGTCAAGGAAGCCATGAAGGAAGTGCGCATGGCGCTTCTGGAGGCCGACGTCAGCTATAAGGTCGTAAAGGAATTTACAAAAAGCGTTACCGAGCGCGCCTCGGGCGCGGATGTGCTTGAAGCGCTCTCGCCTGCTCAGCAGGTCATCAAAATAGTCAACGAAGAGCTTGTAAAGCTCATGGGCAGCGAAAATCAGCGCCTGAGCATCGGCTCAAAGTCGCCGAGCGTTGTTATGCTCGTCGGCCTTCAGGGCGCCGGTAAAACGACAAATGGCGCAAAGCTTGCAGCCTATATGCGCAAGCAGGGCAAGCGTCCGCTGCTGGCCGCGTGCGATATCTATCGCCCGGCTGCCATAAAGCAGCTCGAGACCGTCGGCAAGCAGCTCGATATCCCCGTGTTCCAGATGGGAACGACAAATCCCGTCGATATCGCAAAGGCCGCAGTCGAGCATGCAAAAAAGCACGGCAACGACCTTGTGTTCCTCGATACGGCAGGCCGTCTGCACATTGACGAGGAGCTGATGCAGGAGCTTCAGAACATCCGCGATGAGGTCGAGCCGAGCGAGATACTGCTCGTGGTCGATGCGATGACCGGCCAGGATGCCGTGAACGCGGCAAACGCATTCAACGATGCGCTCGGCGTTACCGGCGTCATGCTCACAAAGCTTGACGGCGACGCTCGCGGCGGCGCGGCGCTTTCGATAAAGGCAAGCACCGGCAAGCCCATTAAATTCATCGGCGTCGGCGAAAAGCTCGATCAGATCGAGCCGTTCTACCCCGACCGTATGGCCTCGCGTATCCTCGGCATGGGCGACGTGCTCACGCTTATCGAAAAGGCCGAGCAGAGCTTTGACGAGAAAAAGGCTCTTGAAATGGCCGAGCGAATGAAAGCAAACCGCTTCTCACTTTCCGATTATCTCGACCAGATGCGCTCACTCAAGGGTATGGGCGATATAAACGACCTTGCCGGCATGATCCCCGGCGTTGACGCAAAAGCGCTCAAGGGCGCAAAGGTCGATGAAAAGGGCATGGCCCGCATCGAGGCGATAATCCTCTCGATGACTCAGGCCGAGCGCGACGATCCGACGATACTCAACGCCTCGCGCAAAAAGCGCATTGCCGCCGGCAGCGGCACCTCGGTCGTCGATGTAAACCGCCTGCTCAAGCAGTTTGACGCAATGCAGGGCATGATGCGCCAGCTTTCCGGCAAGAACATGAAGAAGCTGCAAAAGCGCTTCGGCGGAATGGGCGGCGGCTTCCCCGGCCTCGGCGGATTTAAGCTTTGATTACTCTCGCAAACGCGTTTGTAATATATGAAGAAATAATATGGAGGTGAAAGATAAATGGTAAAGATCAGACTTCGCAGAATGGGCGCAAAGAAGGCACCTTTCTACCGCATCGTCGTTGCTGACTCCCGCTGCCCCCGTGACGGCCGCTTCATCGAGGAGATAGGCACTTACGATCCCATGGCAGAGGGCGAGAACATCAAGGTCGATCTCGAGCGCGCAAAGTACTGGATATCCAACGGTGCTCAGCCTACCGAAACCGTACGCGGCCTGCTTACTAAAGTCGAGGCCTAACAAGGAGAAGCTACCGGCATGAAAGAACTTTTGACCTATATCGTACAGAGCCTCGTTGAAAAACCCGAAGAGGTCTCTGTGACCGAGCGCGTTCACGGCGGCGAGACCGTATATGAAGTACGCGTAGCTGACGGAGACATGGGCAAGGTCATTGGCCGGCAGGGCAGGATCGTAAAAGAGATCCGTATACTCATGCGGGCTGTCGCCCAGAGACAGGGCAAAAAGGTTTCAGTCGATATCATGGACTGATTAAGAAACCGAGGCGTAAGAGCCCCGGTTTTTTTACTGTCCGGATAAGCTGAAACGTTAAGAAATATAATAAATGATATGAAAAGACCGCGTGATTCACGCGGTCTTTTCGTTATAAAGGCATATTCTGAGCCTCTTCTTCAATTTTAAGGTTTGCAAGAAATTTTGATACGAGCTTTATGGCATCAAGCACCTCTCGTTGATCTGAAGACGACATTTTTGCAACTGTATTTTGCATATGGCTTATAAACCGGCGCTCACCTGTATCTATCATTTTTAAAGCGAATTCAGTGGGCTCGACAAAAACGGCTCTTCTGTCCTTTGCGTTATAACTGCGCTTGACCATACCACTCTCGCTGAGAGAGTCAATCATCTTGGTCATTGTTTGCCTGCTGACGTTCATAATAGATGCGAGCTGCGACATGGACATTATTCTATAGTATTTGAGGTAACACAACAAGTGCGTATAGCTGGGCATAAGTTGATAATTTGCTTTAAAGAAATCTTCAAACTTTTTGCCAAGACTTTCATAGCTTAAAAAAAGAAAAGACAGAAGTATCTCTTCATTCTTACCATCTAAATCTTGCTTTAAATATGTGTACTCCATTGGCGACATAGATACTACCTCATGTTTGCAGTGTTGGGCGGCGCGACAGCATTGTCTTATAATAATAGCACATTGGCTGGATGTTGGTCAAGAGAAGATAATAAAAAAACTCTATTGTCGCATTTTTCACAAGAAACATACAAAAACTTTGTACTGTTTAAACAATTGATTTTTCGAAAAACAGATAATAAAATAAGTATACAATCTAAACAACGAACAAATAAGCACTCAGGAGGAAAGACATGAAAAAACAGAACAAACCGTTCCCGCATCTTCTTGCTCCGGGCAAGATAGGCAACCTTCAGCTGAAGAACAGAGTGGTAATGGGGCCGACCGAAACGCTTTATGCGTCAAGCGACGGCGAGATCACCGATAAGATCATTGACTACTATGTTGAGCGCGCACGCGGAGGCTGCGGACTTATTACCGTCCATTCCGCACAGGGTGCGACCAAGGTAGATAAAATCGATCCGTATCCCGGCTCGATTCGCGTTGATGACAACATGTATGTTCCCATGATGGCGGAGCTCACCGAGGCAATACACCGCGCAGGTGCAAAGTGCACTATAAACGTCTCCACCGGCGGCGGCGCACAGTCTCTCGGTTTCCCGTACGATAAGGGAAGTCAGGGAGTATACAATGAGACTCGGGTAGCTCCCGGAACCTTGAAGTCACGCTTCGTCGGCGCTCCTGTTCGCCCGCTGACCAAAGAGGAGATCAAGACCATGATCGACTGCTTCGGCTACAGCTGCCTCAACTGCAAGCGTGCAGGCTTCGACGCTGTTACCATACATGCGATCGGAGGATATCTCATTTCCGAATTTCTCACTCCGTGGTTCAACAACCGTACCGACGAGTACGGCGGCTCACTTGAAAACCGCTACCGCCTCCTGCACGAGCTGATCCTCGACATTCAGGCCAAATGCGGCAAGGACTTTCCGATCATCGTTCGCTGGTCAGTTGACGAATTCCTTGGCGATGCCGGCCGCGGCATAGAGGAATCAAAGATACTCGCAAAGTGGATGGAAGAGGACGGAGTTGCGGCGCTCGACTGCGAGGCTGCGGTATTTGAGACGGTCGAGTGGATGATCCCGACCATTTATCAGCCCAAGGCTACGCTCGCTTACCTTGCAAAGGAAATTAAAGATGTCGTCAGCATTCCCGTCTTTGCTCAGGGAAGAATTTTCGATGCAGAGGTCGCCGAGAATGTTATCGCAAGCGGTCAGGCAGACTTCGTATCGCTCTCACGCGAGTGGATAGTTGAGCCCAATTTTGTTAAGAAGATAGAAAAGGGCGATCTTGACGGTATCCGCAAGTGCCTCAACTGCAACTACTGCATAGGCAAGCGCATATTTGCTCAGATGCCGCTGCGCTGCACATTCAACCCCATCGCCGGCCGTGAAAGCCGTTTCCCGAAGGGTAGCGTCGGCAAGGCGGAGGTAAAGAAGAATGTTGCGATAATAGGCGCAGGTCCTGCCGGCCTGGAGGCAGCATATATTGCGGGACAGCGTGGCCACAGTGTTACTGTCTACGAAGCCAGTGACAGGCTCTGCGGCGGCCAGCTGCGTATGGCGTCCAGCTCTCCCTGCAAGGATATTTTACAGCATGTTCCCGAATTTTTCAAGGTTCAGCTTGAGCGTATGGACAACGTTGAAATAAAGCTCAACACACCCGTGACCGAATCTAACGTAGGTGACCTCAACGCTGACTATGTTCTGCTTGCCACCGGCGCCACTCCTCTCGTTCTGCCGATCCCGGGCATAGAGAAGGCTAAAATCGCTCAGGACGTGCTTCTGCACAAGGCAGAGGTAAGCGGCAATGTTGTTATCTGCGGCGGCGGCCAGGTAGGCGTCGAGACTGCCCTGGAGTTGCTTGAACGCGGCCATAAGGTGAGCATAGTGGAAATGCTGCCTGACCTCATCCTCAAGGAAGAGCTTATGACCCGTATAGTCATGATGAAGAAGCTCGCAGATGCTGAGGTTCCTGTATACTGCCGGCACAAGGTATCCCGCTTCACCGACGGCGCCGTTGAAATTGAAGATATGCAGACCGGTGAGAAGAAGCTTCTTGCCTGCGGTGATGCCGTCATCGCTTTCGGCACAAAGTCAGACAACAAGCTTTACGACATGCTCAGCGAGCGCTTCGACGAGGTTCGCATCATCGGCGATGCGCAGACTCCCGATACCATCACTACCGCAATACACGACGGCTTCTTTGCCGCTCTTGACATCTGAATTAATTATTCCGGCCGAATAATTACATAACGAATAATAAAATAAAAACTTAGGAGGTTTACAATGGCAACTAATCTTCATCAGGTAAAACGCGGATATGCAGATCTGAAGCGTTCAGGCACCCAAATGTATTATGAGAGGATGGGTCACGGTGATCCGGTAATACTTATCCATCAGTGCTGGTGGAACAATTTTGAGTTTGAGGGCGTAATCCCCATGCTCGCGAAGGAGTATACGATATACTCTCCCGATTCCCTCGGCTTCGGTTTCTCTCCCGCAGCGCCCCAGTGGTTTGAATTCACCGACTTTACCGACAGCTTCGTTGATTTTATGGATGCGCTTGGCATAAAGAAAGCAAGCTTTGTCGGACAGCATTCCGGTTCTTTGATCATGGCAGACCTTGCTGCAAGATATCCCGACAGAGTAGATAAGCTTATTTTCGGCGGCCTTGCAATCTATGAAGACAGCCTCCGCAAGGAGAAAGCGGCCAGAAGAGACATGATTGGCGGCAACAAAATGCCGTATACGAAGAGTCTCCGTCCCGGCGACCTCATCGGCCTTGAGTCTGGTCTGCTTCAGCGCAAAGAGGATGGTTCGCATATGGTGGCTTATTGGACTGAGCAGTATCGCGAGAATACCGACAGTAAGTTCGAGTATATCCAGCGTGCAGCAATAGCAAATCTTCTTCACTATGATAAAGGCGGCAGAGATATGATAAATGCGCTGCTTACCTTTGACCTTGAGCGCGTTCTCCCCAAGGTAACGCAGCCGTCCCTCCAGCTCGTAGGCGACAGAGACTGCGTGAAGCCTCCTCTGTTCAAGACTATCAAGGAAGCGGCCGATGAGCTCGGCTCGAAGATAAACAAGATCAAGATCGTAGAAGGGGCCGGCATAATGGGCTTCCTCGACTATCCTTTTGAGTTTGCAGAGGCAATCCTCGGCTTCCTGCGCGATCCTGAGGGATATGTCGGAACCGAAGGCAGAGCGCTTGAAAGAGCTATGAAGGAATACCTTGTTCCCGACTTTGATTCCCTGGTCTTTGAAGATAAGAACGTTTATATTGACTGATCAGATACTTAATATGCATCGGCCGCTTTTTTGCGGTCGATGCATAATAGAAAGAGGTGCAATATGACCGACAATGGAATTAAACGTATTTGCGTAAGCGTGACCGATCTCAACAAAAGTACGTCGTTCTTCGTTGAAGAGATGGAGCTGGAAAAGGTGTGCTCCGGAACGATGAATAAAGATGACGTTCAAATTATGTACGGGTTGGAAAACTGCGAGGCAAGTTATGTCATGCTTAAGAATAAAGAGCAGCCGACGCTTCTTCAGCTGATAGAGTTTTCAGCAAAAACAGGAAAGTGCAGCAGAGACGGCCGCCCAAGCTGGGATTACGGATATTACGATGTTGCATTCAGAACGAAAGACAATACAAAAGAAAAAGAACGCTTCGCAAACCTTGGCTTCGATTATTATTGCCCGCCGACAAGGTATGTTGCAGATTGGATAGGGCTTGATGTTCTTGAGGCTGTGCTGAAGGGCCCGGATTCAATGCCAATGGCGTTAATTGAGCGCCTGCGCGAGCCTATCCCCGTATTTGACGGCAGATTTTCAATTTTCACTGATTGTGCGATTACCGTAAAAGATGGAGATGAGGCAACACGCTTTTATTCGGACACGCTCGGCATGAAAAAGATATTTGATCAGGTACTGCCTGACGGCCTCGTTGACGAGATCGTGTCTGTGCCGAAGGGAACGCATACAAGAATGCTGATGTTTTCCGGAGGCAATACCCCCATAACCGAATGCCTCGAATACTCCCTCAAGGGAAAACCCATGTGTGATACCGCAAAACCGGAGAATGCGGGGATATTTGCCGTATCATATGAGGTTGAGGATATATATGATGTTTTAAATAAAGCTGAGGCAAATGGCTTTGAAACGCTGCGTGTTGCGTCGGAGATCGGTATGAAACCGTATGGCAAAATCCTCTCTGCGTTTATAAACGGTCCTTCCGATATACCGATTGAGGTATATCAGATACTGTAAAGGAGTTTTATTTTATGATTAATAATACATCCGAGAAAAAGCGCTTTTACGGCTGGACTATAGTTGTTTCACTGTGGATAATTTATTTCCTGAATGTCGGCTTCCCGATGTACGGAGGTCAGACGGTGAACACCTTTATGGCTGATGAAATGGGCTTTAAAAGAACAATACTCGGATTAGCTTTCTCTCTCTTCAATCTTTTTCAGGGATTGCCCGGACCTATAATTGGCTACACTATTCAGAAAAAAGGTGCCAGATTCAGTATAGCGTTGGGATCAATACTGATTTTGGTCTCGGCAATAATGATGGGATATGTGGTCAAGTCGCAGTGGCTATTCCTGCTGACGTTCGGTGTTATAGCCGGTGTAGGCGTCGGCTTCGGAACTGTTGTTCCGGTTCAAACCACAGTTACTCAGTGGTTTGACAGAAAACGCTCTCGTGCGATGGCAATTACGCTGACTGCCTCCGGATTCGGCGGTTTTGTTGCGGCTCCTCTGCTGACAAAAGTTCTGTCAGGCACCGGTAAGTGGAATAACTGCTGGCTCGTAGTGGCAGCGGCGGCCTTGATAGCGCTTCTCATAGACCTTATAATGGTCAAAAACAAGCCTGCCGATATAGGGCAGATTCCCGACGGTACGTCGTTTAGCGAAGAGAAAGAGACTAAGTCCAACAAAAAAGCAGTCTCGTATATACCGTATAGTACCAAGGACGAATGGACGGTAAAGGAAGCGCTTAAGAACTCAAAGTGCTGGCTGACACTGCTTGCGGCAATAGGACTTTATATTCCGTACATGATGCTTATCAGCCATGGAATTGCATGCCTTGGAGACCACGGGATATCCGCAGCAACTGCGGCATTCTCCATAAGCCTTATTACAGCGACGAGCATAGCCGGACGTCTTTTGGGCGGCGAGCTGTGCAACCGTATGCCCGCACGCTTCGTTTGGGCGGGATCTCTTGTTGTACTCCTTTTGGGATCCGTATTTTTGATGACAGCAACTGGAGTGGTCGGCATGGTGCTCTATGCTGTTTGCACCGGAATCGGTTTCGGCGCCTCCTTCGTGTGCATGCCGGTCGTATTCTCAAGCTATTTTGGAGCGAAAATTTACAGCAGACTGTTTGGAACGCTGTTCCCCATAATCACCATATGCTCTTCGATATCCCCGACGCTTGCCGGATATCTTTTCGATGCCAGCGGCAGCTATACATCGGGCTTTATTATGATAATTGCATTCAATGTTATCGGAATTGTCGCAAGCCTGCTGAATACTCCTCCCCAAAAACAGTAAACCGTATATAACCCCGATACCGGCGTTTTGAAAAAACGCCGGTATTTCTTTGCCGATCTAATCAATAGAGACACAACGGGCTCAGCGGCTGCTTATACGAAATGCAGCTTTTTCTTGTTAAACCGCGTCCTTTGTGGTAAATTATATACTGACCAACTATGGAGGTTTTTACATGGAGAAGCAGCAGTACATCGAAGCGGGCAAAATCGTGAATACACACGGCGTGCGCGGCGAGGTCAAGATCCAGGTATGGCTTGACAGTCCGGAGTTCATGCGCCGTTTTAAGACTTTATATATCGACTCAAAGCCGGTCAGGCTCCTCTCATCGCGCGAGCATAAGGGCTTTCTTATAGCCATGCTCGACGGAGTGGAGGACATAAACGCGGCCATGAGTTTGAAGAATAAAACAGTTTACATCGACCGCGCGGATGCAAAGCTCAAAAAGGGCGAATACTTCCTGTGCGATATCATCGGCTCGCGCGTCGAGACCGAAAACGGCGAGCTTGTCGGCACGCTTGAGGATATCCTCGAAACGCCGGCGTCGTCTGTTTACATCGTTCGCGGCGAAACAGAACACATGATCCCGGCAGTCCCGGAATTCGTGCTCAAAACCGATGCCGAAAACGGGATAATAACCGTGCACCTGATAGAGGGCATGTAATATATTATGTTAACTGACAACAAAGACAAGTCCCCCGGTATGAGAATAGATATAATGACGCTGTTCCCGGATACGATGAATGCGATAATGCATGAAAGCATCCTCGGACGGGCGGCGAAAAAGGGGATAATCGAGATAAATTGCGTGCAGATACGCGATTATACGGAAAATAAGCAGTGCCAGGTAGACGACTATCCGTATGGCGGCGGCTGGGGCTGCGTTATGATGGCGCAGCCGCTCAAGTCCTGCCTTGATAATATTATGTCAACCGCGCAGGGCAAGCGCAGCCGCGTTATCTACATGTCACCGCAGGGCAAGCCCTACGATCAGGCGACGGCAAGGAGGCTTAAAAACGACTATGACCATCTCGTGCTCGTGTGCGGCCATTATGAGGGCATAGACGAGCGCTTTATCGAGCAGTGCGTCGATGAGGAGATATCGCTGGGCGATTTCGTGCTCACCGGCGGCGAGCTTGCCGCGATGGCGGTTGCCGACTCCGTGTGCCGCCTCGTGCCGGGCGTTCTTGCCGATGAGGAGTGCTTCACCGGCGAAAGCCACTGGGACGGAGTGCTCGAATATCCGCAGTATACGCGCCCCGAGGTCTGGGAGGGCAGGGAAGTGCCGAAGGTGCTCCTCGGCGGTGACCACGCCGCCGTTGCGCGCTGGCGGCGCAAAAAAAGCCTTGAGCGCACGATGGATAAGCGCCCGGATATGTTTACAAAGCTTGAGCTGACGGATAAAACCGACTTGAAGCTTGTTGAGGAGATCAATAAAGAGCGCAGCCGCATGAAGCTTAGAAAGCCCGTGGAGTGCCGCAAGGCCGTGCCGGAGGATATGGATGAGATAATGCTCATCGTGCGCCAGGCGCGCAATTACCTCAGAAAGCACAGGGTCGATCAGTGGCAGGGCGAGTATCCGGCCGAGGCTAACTTCCTGCCGGATATAAACGCCGGAAGATGCTTTGTTATGACCTACGGCGGCGCGGTAGCAGGCTTTTTCTGCCTCGGCGAGGAGCCTGAGCCGGATTACGACGGCATAACCGACGGCCGCTGGCACGGCGAGGGCAAATACTGCACGCTGCACCGCGCGGCGGTGGCCGCCGAATTCCGCGGAACGGGAATGAGCCAAAAGCTCATGGAGGCTCTTGAATGGGGTTCAAGAGGGCTTGGAGCAGAGGCCATACGCACCGATACGCACAGAAAAAACAAGGCCATGCAGCAGCTTCTGCGCGCAAGCGGCTTTGTCTATCGCGGAAATATGCTCTGCTCGGCCGAGCCTGGGCACGACCCGGCGCGCCAGTGCTTTGAAAAACTGCTTTGACGGAGAAAATGATGGATCTTACGAACATAAACGATATAAAGGCGCTGCTTGCACGGCACGGCTTCCGGTTTTCAAAATCCATGGGGCAGAATTTTCTGACCGCCGCGTGGGTGCCGGAGGATATCGCCGATTCCGCCGGAATTGACAAAGACACCGGCGTTTTGGAGATCGGCCCAGGCATAGGCTGCCTCACCGAGCAGCTTTCAATGCGCGCAGGCAAGGTCGTTTCCGTCGAGCTTGACAAGGCACTCAAACCGGTGCTTCGGGAGACTCTCGGAGGCTGTGAAAATGTCGAGATAGTTTTCGATGATGTGCTCAAGGTCGATATTCCTTCGCTTTTGGATGAAAAAATGCCGGGAATGCGACACGTTGTGTGCGCAAATCTGCCGTATAATGTGACGGGACCTGTGATATCAAAGCTTCTGGAGATCGGCTGCTTTGACTCCGTCACCGTTATGATCCAGCGTGAAGTGGCACGCAGAATATGCGCAAAGCCCGGAACGGGCGATTACGGAGCGTTCACGGTGTTCGTAAACTGGTTTGCGCAGCCCGAGCTTCTTTTCGATGTGCAGCCCGGCTGCTTCATTCCGCAGCCCAAGGTGACCTCGAGCGTAATACGTCTTACGCGGAGATCCGAGCCGCCGGCAGAGGTCAAAAGCGAGGCGATGTTTATGCGCGTCGTAAAGGCTGCATTTGCTCAGCGGCGCAAGACTTTGCTGAACGCTTTAAGTGCAGGATTTGGCGAAATGAGCAAGGAAACCGTCGAAAAATGCCTTACAGATAGTGGTTTTGACCCAAAAGTGCGCGGAGAAGTACTTTCAATTGGTGAATTTGCAAAAATCGCGGATGCTTTTTGCGCTGTTTTAGATTAATTTTTGTAAGCAAAATGCATTGATTAAGAACTATCAAAGATGGTAGTCTTAATTAAGGTGTTATTGGTAATAATTTTTATGAAAATATGGAGGAAAAGATCATGAAACTGACCGATAATGTCCACATTCTCAAGTGGGTCGACGAAATGGCCGCACTTACGAAGCCTGAAAAGATCGTTTGGATCGACGGCTCTGAAGAGCAGCTCGAGCAGCTGAGAGCCGAGGCTATGGGCACAGGCGAGCTTATTAAGCTCAACGAAGAGAAGCTCCCCGGATGCTACCTTCACCGTTCGGACGTAAACGACGTTGCGCGCGTCGAAGATCGCACCTTTATCTGCTCCAAGCGTCAGGAGGATGCAGGTCCGACCAACAACTGGATGGATCCTCAGGAGATGTACAAAAAGCTGTACGAGATATTCGACGGTTCGATGAAGGGGCGCACAATGTATGTTATCCCCTATTCGATGGGTGTTATCGGCTCTGATTTTGCCAAGTACGGCATCGAGCTGACCGACAGCATCTATGTTGTCGTTTCAATGGCGATCATGACCCGTATCGGCACCAAGGCGCTCGATGCTATCGGCGACAGTGCCGACTATATCAAGGGCCTGCATTCCAAGGCTCAGCTCGACCCCGAGAAGAGATACATCGTCCACTTCCCGGAGGACAACACCATCATGTCCGTCAACTCCGGCTACGGCGGAAACGTTCTGCTCGGCAAAAAGTGCTTTGCACTGCGCATAGCCTCCACCCTCGGCAGAAAAGAGGACTGGATGGCAGAGCATATGCTCATCCTCGGCGTTGAAAACCCGCAGGGTGAGATTCGTTATGTTTGCGGCGCATTCCCGTCTGCATGCGGCAAAACGAACCTCGCAATGCTCATCCCCCCCGAGGCCTACCGTGAAAAGGGCTGGAAGTGCTGGACGGTCGGCGACGATATCGCATGGCTGCGCATCGGTCCTGACGGCAGACTGTGGGCAGTAAACCCTGAAAACGGCTTCTTCGGCGTTGCACCCGGCACCAGCGCAAAGTCCAATCCCAACGCTCTTGCCGCAACCAAGAAGAACACCATCTTCACCAACGTTGTTCACAATCTTGACGACAACACCGTGTGGTGGGAAGGCATGGACAAGAATCCTCCCAAGAACGCGGAAAACTGGAAGGGCGAAAAGTGGGACTGCACCGACGGCAGCAAGGGCGCACACCCCAACTCCCGTTTCACCGCTCCGGCCGTGAACTGCCCCTGCATCAGCCCCGAGTTTGAAAGCAAGACCGGCGTTCCCATCTCCGCCATCATCTTCGGCGGCCGCCGCGCAAAGACCGCTCCTCTGGTCTATCAGTCCCGCGACTGGGATCACGGCGTGTTCGTCGGCTCCATCATGGCAAGCGAGACCACCGCAGCTGCAACCGGCAAGGTCGGCGTTGTAAGGCGCGATCCCATGGCGATGCGTCCGTTCTGCGGCTACAATATGGGCGACTACTGGCAGCATTGGCTCGACATGGGCGCAAAGCTCACCAATCCCCCGAAGATTTTCAACGTCAACTGGTTCCGTACCGATGACGAGGGCAATTTCGAGTGGCCCGGATTCGGCGACAACCTGCGTGTTGTCGAGTGGATACTCGGCCGCTGCTTCGGCGAAAAGGACGCAGTCGAGACCGAGCTTGGCTATGAGCCCAAGCCCGAGGACATCAACCTCGAAGGCGTTGATGTCACTCTCGACACCGTTAAGGATATCCTCGGAGTCGATAAGGAGCTGTGGCTTGAGGAATGCAAGGGCATCCGCGAGTATTACGCACAGTTCGGCGATAAGCTGCCCAAAAAGCTTGCACAGGAACTCGACGACCTCGAGGCAAGACTTAAAAAGTAAAAAACGCGCGCTTTTGCGCGCGTAAGCATAGAAAGGATGATTACCCAATGAGCAAGAAGTATGTTTATCTGTTCTCCGAAGGCAACGCAAAAATGCGTGAGCTTCTCGGCGGCAAGGGCGCAAACCTGGCGGAAATGACCAACATCGGTCTGCCCGTACCCCAGGGCTTCACCATTACCACCGAGGCATGCACGCAGTACTATGAAGACGGCCAGAAGATCAATGATGAGATCATGGCAGAGATCATGGAGTACGTAGTGAAGATGGAAGGCATCACCGGAAAGAAGTTCGGCGACCTTGAAAATCCTCTCCTCGTATCTGTCCGCTCCGGCGCACGTGCATCCATGCCCGGCATGATGGACACCATCCTCAACCTCGGCCTGAACGAGCAGGTCGTTGAAGTCATGGCTAAGAAGTCCAATAATCCCCGTTGGGCATGGGACTGCTACCGCCGCTTCATCCAGATGTACTCCGACGTTGTTATGGAGGTCGGCAAAAAATACTTCGAACAGCTCATTGATGAAATGAAGGAAGCACGTGGCGTAACTCAGGACGTTGAGCTCACCGCAGACGACCTTAAGGAACTTGCAGGCAAGTTCAAGGCAGAATATAAGGAAAAGATCGGCGAGGACTTCCCGACTGACCCGAAAGAGCAGCTTATGGGCGCTATCAAGGCAGTTTTCCGCAGCTGGGACAACCCCCGTGCAAACGTTTACCGCCGCGATAACGACATCCCCTACAGCTGGGGCACCGCTGTCAACGTTCAGATGATGGCATTCGGCAACATGGGCGACGACTGCGGCACCGGCGTTGCATTTACCCGCGACCCCGCAACCGGAGAGAAGAAGCTCATGGGCGAGTTCCTTACCAATGCACAGGGCGAAGACGTCGTTGCAGGCGTTCGCACCCCGATGCCCATTGCACAGATGGCAGAGAAGTTCCCCGAGGCATTTGCTCAGTTCGAGAACGTCTGCAAGACACTTGAGAATCACTACCGTGATATGCAGGACATGGAGTTCACCGTTGAAAACGGTAAGCTCTACATGCTCCAGACCCGTAACGGCAAGCGCACCGCACAGGCCGCGCTCAAGATCGCATGCGACCTCGTTGACGAGGGCATGATCACCGAAAAAGAAGCCGTTGCAATGATCGATCCCAGAAACCTTGACACTCTGCTGCACCCCCAGTTTGATGCTGCCGCGCTTAAGGCTGCAACTCCGATGGGCAAGGGCCTTGGTGCATCCCCCGGCGCTGCATGCGGCAAGGTCGTTTTCACCGCTGAGGAAGCAAAGGCATGGAACGAGCGCGGCGAAAAGGTCGTTCTCGTCCGTCTCGAGACCTCTCCCGAGGATATCGAGGGCATGAAAGCCGCACAGGGCATCCTGACCGTTCGCGGCGGCATGACCAGCCACGCAGCCGTTGTCGCTCGCGGCATGGGCAAGTGCTGTGTCTCCGGCTGCGGCGACATTAAGATGGACGAGGAGAACAAGCAGTTCACCCTCGCCGGCAAGACCTTCCACGAGGGCGACTTCATCTCTCTCGACGGCTCGACCGGTAAGATCTACGACGGCATCATCCCCACCGTTGACGCTTCCATCGCAGGCGAGTTCGGTCGCATCATGGCATGGGCCGACAAGTATCGCCGCCTCCAGGTTCGCACCAATGCAGATACTCCGTACGATGCACGCAAGGCTCGCGAGCTTGGTGCACAGGGCATCGGCCTTACCCGTACCGAGCACATGTTCTTCGACAGCGACCGTATCGCCGCGTTCCGCGAGATGATCTGCGCCGACACGCTTGAAGAGCGCGTTGCGGCTCTGGCAAAGCTCGAGCCCATGCAGCAGGCCGACTTCGAGGGCATCTATGAAGCAATGGAAGGCTGCCCGGTAACCATCCGTTTCCTCGATCCTCCTCTCCACGAGTTCGTTCCCACTGAGGAAGCCGATATCGAGGCTCTGGCAAAGGCACAGCATAAGTCCGTTGAGACTATCAAGGCTCTCATCGCATCCCTGCATGAGTTCAACCCCATGATGGGTCACCGCGGCTGCCGTCTGGCTGTCACCTATCCCGAGATCGCTGCAATGCAGACCCGTGCTGTCATCAGCGCTGCAATAAATGTTCAGAAGCGCCATCCCGATTGGAAGATGGTTCCCGAGATCATGATCCCGCTGGTCGGCGAGGTCAAGGAGCTCAAGTACGTAAAGGACGTTGTTGTCAAAAATGCCGACGAGCTGATCACAGCAAGCGGCCTTGATATGAAGTACCTTGTCGGTACCATGATCGAGATCCCCAGAGCGGCTCTGACCGCCGACGAGATCGCCAAGGAAGCAGAGTTCTTCTCCTTCGGCACCAACGACCTGACTCAGATGACCTTCGGCTTCAGCCGTGACGACGCAGGTAAGTTCCTCGGCGCTTACTACGATAAGAAGATCTATGAGAACGATCCGTTTGCAAAGCTCGACCAGGTCGGCGTAGGCAAGCTCGTCAAGATGGCATGCCAGCTCGGCCGTGCAACCCGTCCCGATCTGCACCTGGGCATCTGCGGCGAGCACGGCGGCGATCCCTCCTCTGTGGAATTCTGCCACAAGGTCGGCCTCGACTACGTCTCCTGCAGCCCCTTCCGCGTTCCCATCGCTCGCCTCGCTGCCGCACAGGCTGCTATCAAGGAACAGCGCCAATAAAAAGTTGACGCTGACGGCGCAGGCAAACAACCTATAAAAATACGGTCACACTGTTCTTTGGAATGGTGTGACCGTTGTTTTTTGCCTATTTTGATCAGAGCACTCGTCATAGCCCCTGTTTTCGCAAGAAAGCAGGGGCTTTTTTTGCTGCTCAGAAAAATTTTTGAAAAAATTTTGTTTAGGGGGTCCATAAATGAGCCTTCTCGCTGCCTACCTATGGCAACGGGCAAAGCGTGCAATATTCCTATGACAAATTTGACAGGACGACAAAAGAGCAGTATAATAACGTCACATATGAATATGCCTACGATGCCTCGGGGCAGCTCGCAAAGCAGACCTCGACAGCAGGGGAAGAGTATAACTACGAATACGACAGCCTTGGCCGACTGATCCGCAGTAACGAGTATAACGACGGCACGTTCGAGCAGCGCACAGAGCATATCTACGACGCTTCCAATCGCCTGACGAAGCAGAGCTGGTATAACGCAGGGGGCGTGACAACCATGTCGTACGCCTACAGCACAACGACCGGTCTGCTCTCAAGCCTGAATGCGACTGTTCAGAACTCGAGCATTCCCGTGACCTACACGTATCAGGGAGCGAACCAGCTCCGCAGCAAGGCAATAGGCAGCGTGATGACGAAGGCGTATAACTTCGGCACAAGCAGCGGCTACAGGACGGCGCTGCCGAACTTCGTGAACTACCGGGACCCGGACGGAAACCTTATCTATGGCGACTACTGCGTGTACGACGGCAACGGGCGCATAGTGAGCATAGCCGATTCGGGCAATACGTCGAGCGTGCGCGCGACCTACGGCTACGACGAGCAGGGGCAGCTCACCTCGGCAGCGGTCGGCGGAACGCGCTACGCTTACACCTACGATACCGCCGGCAACCTGATCACGAAGACCGACGGCGGCACGAGCCACAGCTATACCTACGGCAACGGCGCATGGCGCGATCTGCTGACGGCGTATGACGGGAAAAGTATAACCTACAGCGGTGGAAACCCGACAAAATATTACAACGGCAGCACGTTTACATGGACGCAGGGCCGCAAGCTGGCAACTGCAAAGGTGGGCAATACGAACATCAGCTACACCTACGACATGGCAGGGGTTCGCAGCAGCAAGACCGTGGGCAGCACGACATATAAGTATACGACACTCAGCGGACTTGTAACGCGGCAGACGGGCGGCAATGCAACAATAGACTTCGTTTATGATGAGAGCAATCAGCCGCTGGCAATGAAGTACAACGGCAAGGTGTACTACTATGTTCTCAACGCTCAGGGAGATGTAGTCCGGATCGTTGACGGCAGCCGAAACGTTGTTGCAAGCTACAGCTACGACCCGTGGGGTAAGCTGCTGAGCAGCAGCGGAACACTTGCGGACATAAATCCGCTCCGCTATCGCGGTTATTATTACGATGCCGAAACGGGCTTCTATTATCTCCAGTCCCGCTATTATGACCCCGAGATCGGCCGTTTCATAAACGCCGACAGCTACGCATCAACGGATGCAACAGGCCTTCTGAGCACCAACATGTTCGCGTATTGCGAAAATGACCCGGTGAACAAGAGTGACCCGGATGGTGAGGTTGCCCATTTGGCAATTGGTGCTGTGGTTGGCGCAATTGCAAATGTTGGCTTTTCATATTTGAATCATATGATAGCTGGAGAGTCGTATGGACTCAAAGAAGCCGCATTGGATGCACTAAGCGGTGCGGCATCAGGTGCCCTTGCAGCTAGTGGTGTTGGACTGCTCGGACAAGTGATAGGGAATGGCCTAACAAGTGGGGTCGCCTATTTTGCTAGAGCAGATATTAATAATCAACGGACTACCACATCAGGATTTTTAGTGTCAATAGCTGAGGGAATGATGTCAGGCGCGATAGGCGGAAAGGGAGCAGATGGTGCAAAGCTATCTGGAGTGTATAAAACAGCTAAGCAGATGATTGGAAATACAACGTCTCCTAAAAAAATCGCAATGTATTCAGCTAAAATTGTTGAAGTGAAAAAAACAATTGCAAAAGGCGTAAGAGGGCTCAATTTATCGCTTATGTTCTCCAATTTTATAGGTAATATGCGGTCACAATTGGTTAACCTTATTAGCGGGAAAAAGTGAGGCATCAAATGAAAAAATACGAAGTTCGCGCCAATAGCAGAAACACACCGCATTATTACGAAAGAATGCTTGTTGGAGCATTGCTGTTTGTATTTACAGGGCTTAATTGGATTTTGCCTTTTGTGATTTTTGGAACCATTGATCCGAAGTCAGCAATTTATATGATAGTCTTCGGAGTGGGAAATTTAGATATGGCGTCCATTATCTTCATTGACAACAGAAGTGCAATGGTTAAATGGATAGTTATTATCTGCTACGGTGTTATCTACCTTGCTGTGTCTATTGGCATTGCATATACGCTAAATTACTGGAGACTATTTATTATTTACGGTTATGAGATTGTTGCAATATTCGTTGTGATATTTGGATTTAGACTGTTGCAAAAATACGAACGAGTGCAGTGACTTCGCGACGAAAGGCTATACTTCGCGGCTTGTAGTGTTATCTCGACCGTGAAGTATACGCCTGCAATGCCCATGGCGATAATTGCCATTATGACAGCAACGGCCGTTTGGTCAAGATCCTCGATTCGGGCAGCTCAACGACGACCCGCGCAACCTATGGCTACGACCAACAGGGGCAGCTTACCTCGGCGACGGTCGGCGGAACGAGTTATACCTACACCTATGACACCGCAGGCAATATTCAGAGCAAAAAAGTTGGAAGCACGACGACCAATTATACCTACGGCAACAGCGCGTGGCGCGACCTGCTGACGGCGTACAACGGCGGCTCGATCACCTACTCGGGCGGCAACCCGACGAAGTATTACGACGGCAGCACGTTCACGTGGACGCAGGGACGCAGACTGGCAACTGCAAAGGTGGGCAATACGAACATCAGCTATACCTACGACATGGCCGGTGTTCGCAGCAGCAAGACCGTGGGCTCGACGAAGTATGATTTCACGACCCTCAGCGGCCTCGTGACGCGGCAGACGGGCGGCGGCAAGACCATCGACTTCGTCTACGACGAGAACAACCAGCCGCTGGCGATGAAGTACAATAATACGTTGTACTACTACTGTCTCTTATACACATC
>ERZ1027061.275-NODE-275-length-23197-cov-7.876761_pt1 | contig 23197 bp, 20 predicted proteins | sample MGYA00519283_ERZ1027061 | MGnify/ENA primary metagenome ERZ1027061 (study PRJEB26926, sample SAMN06164849) | human gut metagenome | biome: ENVO:00009003; feature: ENVO:2100002; material: ENVO:00002003 | host: Homo sapiens | place: USA | collected 2012 ... | reverse complement strand
TTACTACGCGTCTCGTGGGCTCGGAGATGTGTATAAGAGACAGGAAGATGATGCCCAACACCACCAGCAGGATGACAACCGCCTTCCAACGCACCAGCCTGCGCCCCAACGCCCTCACTCCTTTTCTCCAGAATCGGAAGTGTTCTTTTCCTTATCTATTCGCTATGATTTTGCATATTCCTGCCTGACGGAAAACTTTTTTTCAGCCGTTTTCCAATCCAGCGGAAGATGCGCCGGATGCCCGTTTCCCACAGCACTGCGCCGAGCAGCAGCCCCAGCAGCGCGTACAGCCGCAGCCCTTCCCCGCTATGGATGAGGACGAGGAGCGCCGCCAGCGTGAACATCAGTGCGCAGAGCACATCCGCCGCGTCGGACAGGCCGTGCCGATGCCGCCACGCGCCGCCGAGGGTCAGCGCCAAGGCGAACGCCGCGCCGAGCAGCACCATCCGCAGGAACGTTTCCGCCTGTCCCTGCTGCGCGAACAGCACCTCCAGCGTCATCCGATGGCACGGCGGAGGAAGCCGCCCTTGCGCCGCGCGCGCCCCTGTTCATACTGCACGCCGTCGATATCGCCGTCCACGAGCAGCTTGCCCTCTTCCAGCTGCAAAGCGGAAACATGCAGCCCGCTGCCGGTCAGCGTCAGCCGCCCACCCCATGTTTCCAGCACGACCGCCGTTTCATCGAAGCGGTCAACCTCCTTGACCCCGGTGAGAACCGCCTTTTTGCGATTCTCGATAACCAGTCCGCAGGGCTTCTGCGGCACTGTCGGCTCTTTCACTGTGCGCTCCCCCCTCTCCTGCTGTCAGGGTATGCGCGGCGATTGCCGATTATGCCGGATTCTCCTTCTGCCACTCGCGCAGGATGCTTTCGAGGTTCGCAAGCCACAAATCAACGTGCGCGCAGTCCCACAGCACCGTTTCCGCCACCTGACACTGCACGACGAACAGCCCCTGATAATCTTTTCTTTCGGCGCATTCGTCCATCAAGCGGCGCAGTTCATCCGGCTGATTCGTGTGCGCCATGACGTCGTTCAGGTGGTCGATGCACCCCCGAAGAAGTTCGGGGATGGTCATGTCAAAGTCGCTTTGGCGCATGATAGCTTCCAGCTTCTTCAGGTGCTGCACGGCTTCCTCCGGCGGATTTCCGATTTCGTACTGTTCCATCAGCCAGAACCAGATTTCCGCCATCTGCGACCACTCATCCAGCGTCTGCCCGCCGGTAAAGACGGTCATCCCCTTATCCGCCGCAAAATCCGCGCAGGCATGAATCGCCAGCATCGGCATGCGCCCGGCGTGTTCATGCAGGTACAGCCAGTCCTCGCTCTGGAAGGGCGTTTCGCCATCATAATGGAAGCACGCCGTCCACAGGCCGCTGGGCTGGCGCGCAATGTCAAAGCGGCAGGTGCGGTTATCCGCGTCGCCATAGGTATAGCGCGCGACCATGCCATAGTAGAATCCGCTCTCCTCGCCGCCCAGCTCCTCCGCGTGCTGTTTGACCTGCTGGCGCAGCTCCTCCAGCGAATACGGCGGGCGATCATCCGGGATTTCGAGCCAATCGCAGTTTGCGAGCAATGTACGGCAGACAGCCGCCATGTCCTCTTCGCTGCCGATGGCGACGACCCTTGCCCGATACAGTTCCTTCATTATTGACAACCTCCCCAGAGGCTCTGCCTCTGGACTCCGGCAGGGACGCTGTCCCTGCACCCTGCAAGGGAGTTTCTCCCTTGACCCTTTCGCGCGATTGAGTTGGTGACTTCTTCATACAACTTCCGCGTGTTTATGCAGGATTTCGCTCCTGCGGGAGCGACAAGGGGGCTTTGCGGTCGCCCCCTTGACCCCTTCGCCTTCTCCTTCGGATGCTACTGGTTGGTTATGTTTATTTTCTTATTTTGGCAAGCCAAAAGCACACAAACTATAACCACTTTCGATAAAAACCAAGAAACATGGGTGCGCACCGAAGGTTTCCAAAGGGCGACCGGAAAGCCCTTTGGTCGCCGCCGCAGCGGCGAAATCTTTAGAACATGCACACCTGACTGGTTTCGCTCAAACCCTCCAGCGAACCGTGCGTCCGCAGCAGCTCAATGACCGCGCTGGAAATGCGCGTGCGCTCCTTCAAGTCCTCCACCGACATGAACGGGCCGCGCTCGCGCTCGCGCACGATATTGATGGCAGCCGATTCGCCCAGTCCCCCCAAGGACGTGAACGGACACCGCAGCCCCGTTTCGCCCTCCATCTTGAATTTCTTCAGGTCGCTCTTGTACAGGTCGCACGGCAGGAACTTGAAGCCGCGCATGTTCATCTCCAGCACCAGTTCAAGGCTCGTCACGGCTTCCTTGTCTTTCGCGGACGCCTTCGGGTCAGCCTTAATCTGCTTGATTTTCTCGCGAATCGTCGCGGGGTCAATCAGCATCGTCATCGCGTCGAAGCCGTCGCCGCGCACGGTGAAGTACGCACAATAATATGCCAGCGGACGATGCACCTTATACCACGCCACGCGCAGCGCCATCGTCACATACGCCACGGCGTGCCCCTTGGGGAACATGTACTTGATTTTCTTGCACGAATCCATGAACCACTGCGGAACGTGCTGTTCAATCATCGCCTGTTCCATTTCAGGCTTCAGACCGCGCCCTTTACGGACGCTCTCCATCGTCGTGAACGCCATCTTCGGCGCAACGCCCTTGTCAATCAGATAGTTCATGATGTCGTCACGGCAGCAGACGCACTCGCTCAATTTCGCCGTACCGTTTGCAATCAGCTCCTGCGCGTTGCCCAGCCACACGTCCGTGCCGTGGGACAGGCCGGAAATGCGCAGCAGCTCCTCCATCGTCGTCGGCTTCGTTTCGTCAAGCATCCCGCGCACGAACGATGTGCCGAATTCCGGCACGCCGAACGTACCCGTCAGGCAGCCGATATCCTCTGGCGTCACGCCCAGCGCCTTGGGCGACGAAAACAGGCTTCGCACGTCCGGATCATCCAGCGGAACATCCTTGTAGCCGATGCCCGTCAATTCCTCCAGCATGTGCAAAACCGTCGGGTCGTCGTGACCGAGGCAGTCCAGCTTGACCAGAATGTCGTGCATGGAGTTGAAGTCAAAGTGGGTGGTGGTAAAGTCGGAATTGAGGTCGTCAGCAGGGTGCTGCACGGCGGTGAACTGGTAGATTTCGTACTCCTTCGGCACGACGACCATGCCGCCGGGGTGCTGCCCCGTCGTCTTTTTCACGCCCTCGCAGCCCGCCGCCAGACGCTCCTTCTCCGTGTTGCCGACTTGCAATCCGCGCTCCTCGAAGTACTTCGACACATAGCCATATGCCGTTTTTTCCGCCAGACCCGTAATCGTGCCCGCGCGGAAAACGTGGTCATGTCCGAACAGCTCCTCGACGTTATGGAACGCGCGGTTTTGATATTCGCCGGAGAAGTTCAGGTCAATATCAGGCACCTTGTCGCCCTCAAAGCCGAGGAACACCTCGAACGGGATGTCGAAGCCGTCCTTCACGAGCTTCTGACCGCAGATGGGGCAGTCCTTGTCCGGCAGGTCAACGCCGACTTTGTATTGGCTCTTGTCCACGTCGAAAAAGCCCTTGCGGCAATGGGTGCAGCGGTAATGCGGCGGAAGCGCGTTGACCTCCGTGATGCCGCACATACGCGCAACGAGGCTCGAACCGACCGAACCGCGGCTGCCGACAAGATACCCGTCCGCGTTGGACTTGCTGACCAGCCGCTGGGCAATGTTGTACAGCGTCGCGAAGCCATAGCCGATGATGGATTTTAACTCCTTGTTCAGCCGGTTCACGACGATTTCGGGCAGCTCATCGCCGTAGAGTTCCTTCGCCGTGCCCCACGTCATATTCTGAATATTGTCCGCCGCGTCCTCCCAGAACGGCTGGAAGGTGTCCTCGCCCTTGGGGTGCTTGGGGAACAGTTGCAGCTTGTCCACCTGATCCGCAATCTTCCGCGGATTGTCGATGACGACCTCGTGGCACTTTTCCGCGCCAAGGTAGGCAAATTCCTCCAGCATCTCGTTCGTCGTCTTGAAGTACAGCGGCGGCTGCATGTCGGCATCATCGTAGCCCATGCCCGCCTGAATGATGGAGCGGTTGATGGCGTTGTGCGGGTCAAGAAAGTGCACATCCCCCGTCGCGACGACCGGCTTGCCCAGCTCGTCGCCCAGCTGGACGATTTTGCGGTTGATGTCCCGCAGCGCCTCGTCGTCCGCCACGCGCCCCTCGCGCACCAGAAACGCGTTGTTGCCCACGGGCTGGATTTCCAGATAGTCATACCACGACGCGATTTCCTTGATTTTCTCCCACGGCTCATTTTCCAGCACCGCGCGGTAGAGTTCGCCCGCCTCGCACGCGCTGCCGATAATCAGCCCTTCGCGGTAGCGGTCAATCATGAAACGCGGCATGTGCGGGCGGCGGCGGAAGTAGTCCAGATGCCCGATGGACACCAGTCGGTTGAGGTTGACCAGCCCCTCCTGACTTTTCACCAGCAGGATGACGTGGTAGCTTTCGCCGATGGCGCCGCCCTTGAGGGTGTTCAGGTCGCTGAGTTTGGTGAACCCGTGCTCTTCCTTGGCGATTTTGAACATCTTCGCCAGACAGTACGCCGTCGCGGTCGCGTCGTGGACGGCGCGGTGGGCATTTTTGAGGCTCACGCTCAGCGCCTTGCAGACGCTCTTCAATTTGAACGACTTCAGTTCCGGCAGCAGCTTGCGCGACAGGGACAGCGTATCCAGAATCGGCGCGTTGAACTCGCGCCCCAGCCGGCGCAGCTCCGCTTTGAGCAGCTTGCCGTCAAACGCGGCGTTGTGGGCGGCAAGCGCGGCATCGCCGATGAAGTCCATCAGCTTCGGGATAGCGGTCTCCGCCGTTTCCTTATCCGCCAGCATCATGTCCGTAATGCCCGTAATTTCAGTGATTTTCGGCCGCAGGGGAATTTTCGGGTTCACCAGAATCGACAGCGTATCCACCAGCGTGCCGCCGGTCATCTTCACCGCGCCGATTTCAATCACGCGGTCTTTCAGCGTGTCCAGCCCGGTGGATTCAAAGTCCAGCACGACGATGGTATCATCAATCGAGCGGTCGTCTTCATCGGTGACGACCTGCGTTTCGTCGATAAGGTAGCCCTCGCAGCCCGGAATCAGCTTAATCGGCTGCTTTTTGACGGCATTGAACGCTGCCGGGAACGCCTGCACCACGCCGTGGTCGGTAATCGCGACGGCGGGATGCCCCCACTCGATGGCGCGCTTGATGAGGTCACCCGCCGGGGTCAGCGCGTCCATGGTGGACATGTTGGTGTGCATGTGCAGCTCGATGCGCTTTTCCTCCGCCGTGTCCTCGCGCCTGATGCGCTCCATCGGCACCATATCGCGGATGGAAATGGACAGCTCATGCGCGAAATTATCGTACATGCACTCGCCGCGCACCTTGACGTTCAGCCCCACCTTGATTTGGTTGACCTTGTCCATCACCGCCTGACGTTCCTCGTCGGTAATCGGCGGCGGCGGCGCGTCGTCGTCCTTCTTCTTGCCGAAGGGCAGGCGGCGGTAGCGCATGAACGCCTTGCAGAGGATGGAGGACGTGTAGTCGGTGATGGCAAAGGTGACGAGCAGCAGTTCGCCGCCCTTGAGTTCCTTCGTTTCCAGCTTGAAAATGTCGCCCTGCACAACGACCAGCCCCGCGTCGCTTGCCAGCTCCTTCATTTCCATCGGCGGATCGGCAATCGCGCGCCCCATAATCGGCTTACCGATGGCGTGGTCGGTCATCACGGGCAGCATCGGGTCGCGCTCCGGCGTTGTCTGCTCCGGCTTCTTCTCGCGCGGCGCGGACGGCTTGCGCTCCTTGTGCTCCTTCGCGGGCTTGGCGTCCCCCTGCGTCATCGCGGCGATTTGCTCCGGCGTGTAGGTGACGGTCTGCTCGCGCAGCCGCTCTTCGCGGATTTCCGCCAGCCGCTTCTCCTGATCGCCCGCGACGGTCAGTTCCACCATCACCTCGGCGGAAAAAATGTCCTTCACCGCCTGTGACAGGCGCGCCGCGACGTTCTGCCGCCCCATGTATTCCAGGCTGAACGCGTCGGGGAAGGTCAGCGTGATGCGCTTGCCGTCGCACCGCCAGTCGATTTGGCTCATCCAGCTGGCGGACGCGGGATAATTGCGGCGCAGGAAGTCGGTCAGCACCTGCTTATACGCGCTGATGTTCTCCAGAAAATCGTCCTTCAGTCCCGGCGAGACGACGCGCAGCGCCAGCGGCTTTTGCGGGAAAACGCGCCGCAGAAGCGCTTCCAGCTTCAGGAACGATGCTTCCTCCACCAGCACATTTGACTCAAACGTGATGTACACCTTGCCCTGCGACTGCACATACACCACGCGCGGCGCATGGAGCTGCCCCTTGAGCTGCGGCAGCGCGGCATACACCTGCGCGAGCAATTCATCGTAACTCATGCTGCTTCCTCCTTCCCTATAACGACGACGAGCCAAGGGGGGGACTTCGTCCCATCTCATCTCCCCCTTGACCCCACCAGAGGCTCTGCCTCTGGACTCCGCAAGGGAGTTCCTCCCTTGACCCTTTCGCGCGATTCAGTTGTGCGCGATTTCATACTATGTCCGCGTGTTTATGCAGGGATTTCGCTCCTGCGGGAGCGACCAGAGGGGTCTGCGGTCGCCCTCTGGACTGCTTCGCGCCCCTTCTAAGTTTATTGAGCGTTATCGAAACATTTTAGTTAGTGTGCTTTTGGGTCTTCTAACTATGGCACAAACCAACCGCAAAGAACCCCAAAAGCAGCGGCGCCGAAGGTTTCCAAAGGGCGATCGCAAACTTCGTTTGTTTTCACGCCCTTTGGTCGCCTCCGCAGAGGCGAAACCCTCTGCAACACAAAAAATCAAGTCACGAATATACCGAAAAGCCCTTTTCCCCGCTTTTCCGCCGAGAAAGCGTCATTTCCCCGCTTTTTCCGCCGCAATCTTCCGTGCCAGTTCAATCAGGCGGTCAGCCAGATTCTCCTCGACCACCATCGGCTCCTGCCCCTTGACGAACAGTACGCCGCCGCGCTTGCCGCCCGCCATGCCAATGTCCGCTTCGCGCGCTTCGCCGGGGCCGTTCACCACGCAGCCCATCACCGCCACCTTCAGCGGCACTTGAATATCCGAAAGCTCCTTCTCCACGCGCGCGGCAATGCCCGCCACGTCGATGCACGTCCGCCCGCACGTCGGGCAGGACACCAGCTGCACGCCGTGCGTCCGCAGGTTCAGCGCGCGCAGGATGTCCCACGCCGCCTTTGCTTCCGGCACGGGGTCGCCCGTCAGGCTGACGCGAATCGTGTTGCCGATGCCCTCCGCCAGCAGCGCGCCGATGCCAATTGCGCTCTTGATTGTCCCCTGCCCCGGCAGACCCGCCTCGGTCACGCCGACGTGCAGCGGATAATCGCAGCGCTTCGCCGCCAGCTCATAGGCGGCAATCGTCAGGCGCACATCCGACGCCTTCATGGACAGCACAATGTCCTCGAAGCCGACTTTCTCCAGCATCCGCGCGTGATTCAGGGCGCTTTCCACCAGCCCCTCGGCGCACGGCTGCCCGTACTTCGCCAGAATATCCTTCTCAATCGACCCGGTGTTCACGCCGATGCGAATCGGGATGTGGTGCGCCTTTGCCGCCGCCGCCAGTTCCCGAACGTGCGCTTCGCCGCCGATATTGCCGGGGTTGATGCGCAGCTTATGGATGCCGTTTTCCGCTGCGGCAATGGCAAGGCGGTGGTTGAAGTGGATATCCGCCACCAGCGGCACGGGCGAACCGTCCACCAGCGTGCGGACAGCGCGGGCACAATCCTCGTCGTACACGCTGACGCGCACGATGTCGCAGCCCGCTTTCGCCAAGGCGCGAATCTGCGCAAGCGTCGCCTGTGCGTCGCGCGTGTCGGTGTTCGTCATGGACTGCACCCAGACCGGGTTGTGTCCGCCCAGCGTCAAGTTGCCGACGCGAACCATTCTCGTTTCGTACATATCATTCACCTCAGTGTCCCATCAGGGTCCAAACGTCCTTGAATACCAGCAGAATCATCAGCCCGAAGAGCAGCGCCATGCCAATCAGGTTGACGATGGCTTCCTTCTTCTGCGGCAGCGGCTTGCGGCGGATGGCTTCTACCAGCAGGAACAGGAACCGCGCGCCGTCCAGCCCCGGAATCGGCAGCAGGTTCATGATGCCCAAGTTGATGGAGATGACGACCAGCGCGTTGATGAACGCCGCGAAGCCGTAGGTGTTGACCTGCTCGCTGACCGCCGCGACTGTGCCGACGACGCCGCCGACTTCATTCAGCCCCGCGCCCGTCGTGACCATATCGCGCAGCGCCTGCCCGATGATTGTCGCGGCGTTGACACACACGTTCCAGCTGTCCCGCACGGCCTCCCCGAACGACACGGGCAGCATCTCGCCCGACGCAACCGCACTGACGTGGATGCCCATGCGGTAGCGCCCGGTTTCCGTATCATAGAACGGGGTGAGGGTGATTTCGGTGCGCTCACCGTCGCGGCGGATGCCCAGCACCATCGCGTCGCCCTGCGAGGCGTTAATTAGCTCCGTCAGCGACTGCGACGCGTTTTCGGGATTCGGCGCTGTGCCGTTGACGTCAAGGATAATATCGCCCGCCTGAAGCCCCGCGGTGTACGCCGGGCCGCCCTGCTCCACGTCCGCGACGAGGGCTTCCGTCCCCGTCACGCCGCCAATCCAGAAGTACAGCACCAGCACCACCAGCGGCAGCAGGAAGTTCATGCCCGGCCCCATCAGCACCGACAGCATCCGCTTCCAAACCGGCTGCTTGCCGAACGCGCGCGGGTCGTTCGTGGCTTTGCCCTCCACGTCGTCCTCGCCGTAGAATGCGCAGTACCCGCCCAGCGGGATGCACCGCAGCGCGAACTTCGTCCCGGACTTTCCCGTCCATCCGACGATTTTCGGCCCGAACCCAATCGCGAACTCCATGACCTCTATCCCTGTCATGCGCGCGAAAATGTAATGCCCAAATTCATGCACCGTAATCAGGATTCCCAGCAGCAGCAGCGCCACCAGCACCGAAACAACTGTCATAGCTTTCCTTTCTTAGAAGGGAGAGACGCAAGGGGCTTTGCCCCTTGACCCCACAAGGGAGTTCCTCCCTTGACCCTTTCGCGCGATTGAGTTGAGCACTCTTTCATGCTATATGCGCGTGTTTATCCACAGGATAACCACACGATCCCCGTTTCTAATAGCCACGGACAAACCAAGTATGAGAAACCCCAAAAGTAGCGGCGCCGAAGGTTTCCAAAGGGCGATCGCAAACTTCGTTTGTTTTCACGCCCTTTGGTCGCCTCCGCAGAGGCGAAACCCCTGCAACAAAATCAATCGACTAACATAAGAAGAAGCCCTCAATCGCAGAAGCGAATCTTCTTTCAATTGCTGAAAACTCACTTGAGCTTTTCAGCAATTTCTTTCGCCCTGCGGCGCGCTTCAAAATCCGCATGGAAAATATCCTCCAGCGTATCCGCCGGCATCGCTCCGCACGCTTCCAGCGTCCCTTCCACAATGCGGCTGATTGCCCCAAACGGAATCTCGTCCCGCAGGAACGCCGCCACCGCCATCTCGTTCGCGCCGTTCAAAATCGTGCACGCCGCGCCGCCCGCGTTCAGGCACTCCCCCGCCAGCCGAAGCGCCGGGAAGCGCACCGGGTCGCCGGGTTCAAACGTCAGCGTGCCGATGGAGAACAAGTCCAGCGGCTTGCTGCCCGTCGGAATGCGCCGCGGGTACGTCATCGCATACGCAATCGGCACGCGCATATCCGGCACGCCCAGCTGCGCCAGCACTGCGCCGTCCGCAAACTCCACCGCCGAATGCACGATGCTCTGCGGATGCACCACCACCTGAATCTTCTCCGGCGGCATGTCGAACAGCCAGTGCGCCTCGATAATTTCCAGCGCCTTGTTGAACATGCTCGCCGAGTCGATGGTGATTTTCGCGCCCATTGACCAGTTCGGGTGCTTGAGCGCCTGCGCGCGCGTCGCGTTCTGCATCTGTTCGCGCGTCCATGTGCGGAACGGCCCGCCGGACGCGGTCAGCAGCAGGCGCACAGGCTGATTGCCCCCTGCACCCTGCAAGCACTGGAAAATGGCGGAATGTTCGCTGTCCACGGGCAAAATCGGCTTGCCAATGCGCTTCGCCGCGTCCATCACCAAGTGGCCGCCCGTCACCAGCGCTTCCTTGTTCGCCAGCAGCACCTGCCGATTCGCCCCCAGTGCGTCCATCACGCTTTGCAGCCCGGCGATGCCGACCACGCTGACGAGCACCATGTCCGCCGGCACTTCCGCCGCCGCAACGCGCAGTGCCTCTTCGCCCATGACCCAGCGGCAGAAGGGCACATCCTCCGGGATTTCGCTCATCGAGATGGGTTCGGTCAGACCCGCGACTTCCGGCCGGAACTCCCGCACCTGCTCGAACAGCTTCTCCCGGCTGCTCCGTGCCGTCAGCGCGACGACGCGGAACTCCTCCGGATGCAGGCGCACAAGTTCCAGCGCCTGTGTACCAATCGACCCCGTAGACCCCAGAATGGCGATGGTTTGCATGTCGATTCGCCCTCCTACATCAGTAACGGACTTGGGGCGCTGCCCCGAACCCTGCAAGGGGCAAAGGAAATGGGACGAAGTCCCCCCCTTGACCCTTTTTCGCGATTCAGTTGCGCGCATTTGCATACTATACCCGCGTGTTAAGCCTTAGATGCCCGCCATCAGGCGATAGCACAGCATCAGTACCGCCATGAACAGCACGCTATCCAGACGGTCGAGCATTCCGCCGTGACCCGGAAACAGGTTCGAGAAGTCCTTCATCCCGCAATGGCGCTTGACCAGCGAAAAGAACAAATCGCCCATTTCCCCGACAACGCCGCCCAGAATGCCCAAAATCAGGTACACATACCACGCGGGCAGCAGCGGACGCGCATCCCCCGCCACGAGGTATGCCACAACGCCAATCAAAATCGACGTGAGCAGCGCGCCGACCACGCCGCCAATCGCGCCGGAAATCGTCTTGTTCGGGCTGACGGTGGGGCAGAGCTTCGGTCCCTTGACCGCCTTGCCGACCCACATTGCAAACGCGTCTGCCATGCAGGGAATGCCAATCATGAGTGTTATCAGGGTGACTTGCAGCGCTTTCGGCTCAATGTGCGTGAACGAAATCGCGCTCATGCCGGGCAGGGCAACCGTCAGCATCGGCAGCATACTCAGCACGGCGTCATCCAGCTTCGGTTCGGAGCGGAAAATGACGCAGATCATCGTCATCAGGCAGATGGCCATAATGACCGGCAGAATCATTTTCGTGCCGATAAGCAGCGTCAGCGGAATTGAGACAATCATGCCAACCCACGTCGGCCACGCGACAGGGCGGTGTCCCGCCTGTGCGAGCGCGTGAAACTCTTCCTGCACGCCGAAGCAAATCAGCACCAGCACGATCAGCGCCATGACCCAGCCGCCCACCGCAATCATCAGCGCTGCACCGGCGGCCATAATCAGTCCCACGATCGTCTTTTGCCTCATGGTTCTTTCCCCCTCATGTTTTCCTTGAACTTCCTTGAAATCTGATGATAGCATACGCCTATGAATGCAATATGAACACTTTTCCGCCAAATGTTCAGCATTTACGAAAGGCGTTTGCCGAACCGCCGCTCGCGGCCGCCGAACGCGGCAAGCGCTTCGTCGTAATCCGCGACCGTGAAATCCGGCCACAGCACCGTCGGGAACTCAAATTCCGCGTAGGCACACTGCCAGAGCAGGAAGTTGCTCAAGCGCATTTCCCCGCTCGTGCGAATCATCAAATCCACGTCCGGCTGACCGGCGGTATACAGGCGCTGCGCGACCGTCTCTTCGCTGATTTCATCCGGATTCAGCCGTCCCTGCGCCGCTTCCTCGGCAATCAGCCGCGCCGCGCGGGTCAGCTCCGCTCGTCCGCCGTAGTTGAGCGCGATATTCAGGTGCAGCCCGGTGTTTTTCGCTGTCCGTCGCTCCGCCTCTATCAGCGTGTCGCGCTGCTTTTCCGGCAGCGCCGCCTTGTCGCCCAGAATCAGGATACGGACATTCTTCTCGTCCAATTCATCAATTTCGGACGCAAAGAAATCCAAAATCAGCTGCATCAGCGCGCCGACTTCCTCCTTCGAGCGCTTCCAATTCTCCGTCGAGAAGGCGTAGATGCTCAGCGCCTCAATCTTCAGGTCGTCGGTATGGCGGATGATTTCGCGCAGGGTTTCCGTGCCCTGCCGATGCCCCATCGCCACGTTCAGCCGATGCTGTTTCGCCCAGCGGCCGTTGCCGTCCATGATGATGGCGACGTGGCGAGGCAGCTTCTGGAAGTCCTCGCGGGTCATTTTGCGGTGATGATGATGCGCATGATGCCCCGAAAGTTTCCGGAACCATTGCGACACGCGGTTTGCCATGATTTTCTCCTTGTCTAATCCTATTTCCAAATGAGAATGCACGAGCAGATGGCGCAGGTGAATCTGGAAATAGGATACTAAAAGGAAATGCGCAGACTTCCGCCGGGAAGGCCGCGCATCGCCTTGATTTCATTGCACTACGGGGGACAGTTCGTCCTCAAAGCGGCTGACCGTCAGGACGCCTTCTTTTGCGCGGATGACCCGAATCGTCCCCTGCTCACGCCCTTTCGGCGGCAGCGTCATCACGATTTCCGGCTCTACGCCCTGCGCCCTGCATTCCGCCAATGCGTCCTCAAGGCGCATCCCCAGCACATTCGGCATGTTCACCATCGAGGGATTAGACCTCCATGATTTCCTTTTCCTTCGCCGCGCAGATGCCGTCAATGTCCTTGATCGCCTTGTCGGTAATCTTCTGGGCATCGTCCTCTGCCTTGCGCTGCTCGTCCTCGGTGATGAGGGAATCCTTCTTGAGCTTCTTAATCTGTTCCACGGCGTCGCGGCGGATGGAGCGCACAGCCACCTTCGCACCCTCAGCGCTCTTGCGCGCCATCTTCGTCAGTTCCTTGCGGCGCTCTTCGTTCAAATCCGGGAAAACCAGACGAACCACTTCGCCGTCGTTGGTCGGGTTCAGCCCCAAATCGCTCTTCTGAATCGCCTTCTCAATCGCGGAAATCATCTTCTTTTCCCACGGCTTGATGACGATCATGCGCGCTTCCGGCACGTTGATGTTGCCAATCTGCGGCAGGGGCGTGGGCGTGCCGTAGTAATCCACCATGATGCGGTCCAGCAGGCGCGGATTCGCACGGCCCGCGCGCAGGCTCGTCATTTCGTTCTGATACACGGCGACGCTCTTGGACATCTTCTCCTTGGAAGCATCCAGAATTTCCTTCACAGTCATGTTTCATAACCTCCTTTTTTCGGGGGACAAATTCCATTTCTATTGTACTGTTTTTTCTCTCAAAAGGCAAGTGCTTTTTTCAAGGGAATGGGGAGACCCCAGAGGCTCTGCCTCTGGACTCCGGCAGGGCGCTGCCCTGCACCCGCGAAGGGTCTTCGACCCTCTCGACACCCTTTTCGCGATTGAGTTGGTCACACTCTCATACAGTTTCCGCGTGTTTATCCGCGAAAATAGTTACAATTACCAAACTGTAACATGGGAGTGCAGCCGAAGGAGTCCAGAGGGCGATCGGAAAGCCCTCTGGTTGCCTCGGTCAAGATCACTATGTTAATGTAGTCAACTATGCCTAAAGCGTTGGTTCATCCGCTTAGGGATGAACGAAAGTCCCCATATCGCTGCCTTCCAGCACCGAAATCAAATTCTCCGGCACATCCAGCCCAAACACGCGCACCATCGGCACATGATTCTCCGCGCACAGCGCAAACGCCGCCGCATCCATCACCTTCAAGCCCTTCTGCAGCGCCTCCTGATAGGTAATGTCCTTAATCAGCGTTGCGTTCGGGTCTTTGTGCGGGTCAGCGGTGTACACACCGTCGATGTTCTTCGCCATCAGGATGGCATCCACCTGCATTTCGATTGCCCGCAGCGCGACCGCCGTGTCGGTGGAGAAGAACGGATTGCCCGACCCTGCCGCAAACAATACCACGCGCCCTTCGGACAGATAGCGCCGCGCGGTCATGGCGTTGAACGGCTCGCAGAAGCGGTTCATATCCACGGCGGACATCACCACGGCATCCACGCCCGCCTGACGCAGCGCGTCCGCCATGCACAGGCAGTTGATAACCGTGCCGAGCATCCCCATCTGGTCAGCGGTAACGGCGTCCATGTTCGCCGCCGGGCCCTGACGGCCGCGCCAGATATTCCCCGCGCCGATGACAATGCCAATCTGCGTGCCCATATCCGCCATTTTGCGGATGACGGCGGCGGCACGATGCACCTGATCGAAATCAAACAGGTCGCTGCCCGTTTTCAGCGCCTCGCCGGAGAGTTTGAGCAGTACACGTTTGTAGACAGCCATGAAATTTCCTCCTCAGTTGTCATCCCTCAAGCGGCAAAGGTCGCCGCGTTCGGCATTTTTCCCACGTTCTATTTTACTCCTTCAAACGCTTTTTGGCAAGAGGGTGCAGGAAAACAAGGCAATAATGAATGCAGAAAATAGGATAGAAAAAAGGAAGACCGCAGGATTTTTCCCGCAGTCTCCCTGATATTTATGCGGATGGAGACGCAATTACGCCTTCTTCATCGCAGCGATTTCCGCCGCGAGGTCGTCCTTGCGCTTCTCAATGCCTTCGCCGCGCTCGAAGCGGACGTAGCGCACGATGTCCAGCGTGGTGCCAGCCGCCTTGGCGGTTTCGTTCATCAGAGAGGTGATGGTCTTGTCGCCATCCTTGACGAACTGCTGGTCAAGCAGGCACACTTCCTTGTAGTACTTTTCGATCTGACCCGCGACAATGCGGTCAACGATCTTTTCGGGCTTGCCGGATTCAATCGCCTTCGCGCGCTGAATTTCGGCTTCCTTCGCCAGCTTGTCGGCGTCCACTTCTTCGCGGCGGACAGCTTCCGGCTTGGCAGCCGCAATCTGCAGGCACACGTCGTGGGCAAATTCCTTCACGAGGTCGGAATTCTTGCCGACTTCATCGGTCGCAACTTCGACCATAACGCCGACCTTGCCACCCATGTGGATGTAGGAAGACACAACGCCTTCGGTCTCATAGCGTGCGAAACGGCGGACGGTGATCTTCTCGCCGATGGCAACGGTCGCGTCAGAAACCATGTCTTCGATGGTCTTGGACTCGTCGTCAACGAACTTCTGCTTCATCAGCTCGTCGAGGTCAGCCGGGTTCGCCAGCGCGACGTGCTTCGCAACAGCGTTCGCGAAATTCTTGAAGTTGTCGGTGTTGGCAACGAAGTCGGTTTCGCAGTTGACTTCCACCAGCGCGCCGGTGCAGCCGCAGGGCGTCATGTACGCCACAACAGCGCCTTCCGCCGCGATACGGCCAGCCTTCTTGGCGGCCTGCGCAAGTCCCTTTTCGCGCAGCCAGTCAATGGCCTTGTCCATGTCGCCGTCGGATTCAACAAGCGCCTTCTTGCAGTCCATCATGCCCGCGTTGGTACGCTCGCGGAGCTCCTTGACCAGAGCAGCAGTGATATTCGCCATAAGGTTCATCCTCCAAATCTTTTTCGATGTTGAAACGGGTTTGCGAGGGATTACGCCTCGGTCTTTTCCACGGGCGCTTCTTCAGCGGACTGCTCGCCCTGCTTGCCTTCCAGCACAGCGTCAGCCATCTTGCCGGCGATCAGCTTGACCGCGCGGATGGCGTCGTCGTTGCCGGGGATGACGTAGTCGATTTCGTCCGGGTCGCAGTTGGTGTCAACGATCGCAACGATCGGGATGTTCAGGATGCGGGCTTCGGTCACAGCGATGTGTTCCTTGCGCGGGTCAACAACGAACAGCGCGCCGGGCAGCTTCTTCATTTCGCGGATGCCGCCGATGTTCTGCTCGAGCTTTTCGCGCTCCGCCTTCAGCTGGATGACTTCCTTCTTGGGCAGCAGGTCGAACTGACCGGACTGCTCCATCTTGTCGATGTCGTTCAGGCGGCGGATACGGGTCTGGATGGTGCGGAAGTTGGTCAGCATGCCGCCCAGCCAGCGGTTGTTGACATAGTACATGTTGCAGCGCTTCGCTTCGGACTCGATGGATTCCTGCGCCTGCTTCTTCGTGCCGACGAACAGGATCGTCTTGCCCTGCATGGCGGTGTCGCGGACGAACGCGTACGCTTCGTCGATCTTGCGGACGGTCTTCTGCAGGTCGATGATGTAGATGCCGTTGCGCTCGGTGAAGATGTACTGCGCCATCTTCGGGTTCCAGCGGCGGGTCTGATGACCAAAGTGGACGCCAGCTTCGAGGAGCTGCTTCATGGAAATGACTGCCATAGTTGTTTTCCTCCTTGTTTTTCGGGCTGCCTCGCGGAATTGCGGGCTATGCCTTCAACCACCCTCTGCCCCTTCGCGGCGACTCACTGCATCCGCAGCACAAGGACCGCAGGACAAAGGTGCGTAGTCTTGCTGATTATACCACAAGTACGCCTGTTTTTCAACTGTTTTTTCGGGATGGGGCAAATTTTTTGCAGGATTTTATGCTCGATGCTTGGTGAACAGCTCCTTCACCACCGCGTAGCTCATCTTCGGTCTCCGATACTCGTCCACCACGCCCTTGTTGTTGTGCGTTTTCGGGCGGTGCATCGCCCATTCCTCCGTCACGCGGCAATCCGCGAACTGCCACAGGAACACGCCGCTGCACGCCGGGTTCTTAAGCACCGCCTCCACCTGATCGCGCAGAATTGTGCACTGCCGCTCCTCCGACCACTTCGATTCGCCCAGCGGGTCATGGTAGCCGTAAATGCCGCCCGCGCCGATTTCGCTGATGATGACGGGCTTCCCCGCCCCGCCGTGCTCGCGGATTTCCTTGAGTTTCTGCGCCAGGCTCTCCGCCACGGGCGTGTTGTGATACCACTGCGGATAGATGTTCACGCTCACCACGTCGCTGTCGCCATAGACGCGGCTGCCGGGGCGCTCCAAGAGCGCGGCGGTCATCGGGCGGGACGCGTCCAAGTCGTGCAGGAGCGCATAGACTTCGCGATAGCAGTCCGCGCCGTAATCGCAGTTGTCCGCGCACTCGTTCAGGCAGCCCCAGATGAAAATGGACGGGTGATTGCGGTGCTGGGCAACCATTTCGCGCACGCACTGCCTTGTCTGCGGCATGAAGTTCGGGTTGCGCATTTGCTCTTCCTGCAAGCCGCGCGCGTGCGCCTCCTCCCACACCAGCAGCCCCATTTCATCGCAGAGGTCGAGGAATCGTAGGTCATTGGGGTAGTGGCAGGTGCGGACGCAGTTGCAGCCCATGTCCTTCATCATCAGGATGTCCTGCGCCATCGCCTGCAGCGGCACCGCGCAGCCGAACGCGCCGTACTCCTCGTGGCGGTTGAAGCCCATCAGGCGGAGCTTCTCGCCGTTGAGCAGCAAATCCATTCCGGAAATGCTGATTTCGCGGAAGCCGACGCGGTCAATGAGATCATCCAGCACTTGATTTCCTTCGCGGATTTCAGCGCGGAGGTCGTAAAGTGCGGGCGTGTCGGGCGTCCACGCGGTCACATCCGCATAATGCGCATCGGGAATGCGGATGATGGCGGTGCTGTCCGCCGGGATGTGCGCGGTTTGGGTGAACGTCTGCCCTGCAAGGGTGAGGGTGACAGCCGCCGATGCGTCGGTATCCGCCAGATTGCGGATGTTTGCAGAAATATCCGCCGTCCAGCCGTCCGCCGTGCGCTTCGTCGTGATACCGACACGCTCCACAAACACGTCCGGCAGCTGCTCAATGACAACCGGGCGCGTGATGCCGCCATAAGAATAGTAGTCATTCGGAACGTGCAGGGCGGAATCCTCCCCGAAACGGTTGTCCACCTCGACGGTCAGCGCATGTTCGCCGTCGGGCAGGTGGCGCACGACTGTCTCAAACGCGGTGAACGCGCCGTAGTGCCGGGCGATTTCATTGCCATCCAGCAGGACGCGTGCGCGGAAGGACACGCCGCCGAAGGACAGGCGGATATTGCCCCCGCAGCGAATGCGGGTCGTGTAGTGCGCGCGCCCGCGGTAGTTGTGGAGCGCAGGGACAAGCTCCCATGCGCTGGGGACGGGCAGCCGCGCGGGGACGGGTGCGTCGGTGTCAAGGGCAGCGAAATTCCACAGCGTCGGGACGGGAACGGCGCGGCGGATTTGGTGGGTGGCGAAGGTGCGGTCAGACATAGGGCTTCCTTTCTTCCTGCCGATGGCGGGAAAGGCAATTTTCTGGTTGTATTATAGGCGAAAATGGACAAAAAAGCAAGGGAAACGAGGGATGAAAGTAATTGAAAGCGCGCAGCCTGCGGAGAGGATGCGCGCTTTCATGCCAAATTCATTGCATCTTGATGATATTAAACTCGAAAGTGTCGAACGCATCTTCCGGGCTTACATAGTCCTCCAAATCGACATAGAAGAAACCGTCCGTTCCGTTGTTGGAGGACAGCATCACATCGTCAATCTTCCAGTTCGGCACAGCGGCGGCGATATTTTCCGCCGTCAGTGCAGCTGCTGCGTGGCTTTCCATCAGGGCATTCCACTCCGCTTCGGCGTTTTCGTCGTCGTCATCCGGCTTAATATTGAGCATGATGCGCACCTCGCCGGGGAACAAGAGCATCACATACCCGGCGTACTCCGACGGCGCCGCGCCCATGAATCCCGTCCAGCCGCCGACAGCGAACACTGCCGGGCAGTCCTGCGCCGCCAGCGTGTTCAGCAGGTCTTGAATCGGCATTCCCTTCGCGGCGGTTCTTCCAATTTTCAGCGCCCAGCCGTATTCCGTCGTTTCGGCGGCGGACGTGTTGGCGGGCGCTTCCGCCTGCGCAGTAGCCAGCAGTAGGATGCAGACGAGCAGGACGATGAGTTTCTTCATCATCATAATAACCTCCTGATGGTTTCAGTGTGTTGATGGAGTAATTCGCGAAAATTCGGTGAAAATCCTGCTAAAAACTCTTTGTTATCCATTTTTTGAAAAGCATGCTGACAACGCAAATGCGCCCGCTCCGCATCGGAACAGGCGCATTCGTTTTCACTTCAAGAACCCGCTGATAATCTGCTCTTCCGCTTCCTGCTCGGTCAGCCCAAGGGTCATCAGCTTGATAATCTGCTCGCCCGCAATCTTGCCGATGGCGGCTTCGTGAATCAGCGCGGCGTCGAGGTCATCCGCCTCCAGCTGCGGTACGGCAAGAATCTTCGCGTGATCCATGATAATCGCGTCACACTCCGTGTGGCCGGAACAGGCGGCCTGCCCGACAAGGCGGCTGTCGAACTTCTGCCACGAGTTGTCCTTGGCAACCGATCGGCTCACCACGTCCGCGCTGCTGCCCGCGCCCTTCATCGTCACGACGTAGATGCTTTCCGCCTTCTGGTCGCCGTGGGTCATCAGGCGTTCGCGGACGACAAGGCGCGCGCCGGCTTCCAGCTCCGCCGTCGTTGTGCGGATGGTGCTGTCCACGCCGCGAATCTGCACCATTTCCATCTCCATGCTGCTGCCCTGTGCCAGATGCACCTCCGTGCCGGGATTCAGCAGGCGCTTGCCCGTGCCGTCGCCCGAACCGTAGTGCTTCTCGACGTAGCGGACGTGCGCGTTTTTCTCCACAAAGAAGCGGTGCAAGCCGTCGTGCTGGGAATCCTGCGAGCCGCAGTTGTCGATGCCGCAGCCCGCGATAATCAGTACGTCGCTGCCTTCGCCGATGTAGAAGTCGTTGTAGACCATTTCCTTCAAGCCGCTTTCGCTCAGCACGACCGGAATGTGCACGCTCTCGTTGACCGTGCCGGGCTTGATGCGGATGTCGATGCCGGACACATCCGTCTTGGACTCGATGCTGATGTTCGCCGTCGTCTGGCGCGACGCCAAATGCCCATTCGCGCGGATGTTGTACGCGCCCTCCGGCACGCCGTGCAAATCCGCCACTTCTTCCAGAAGTCTGCGCTGAACAGCCGTAATCTTCTCGCTCATCAGCAGTTGCCCTCCTTCCCGGTGGTCTTTTCCAATTGTGCGCACGCGCTGACGGCGGACGGCGTGCCCAGCAGCGTCGGCAGAATTTCCGCGCGGCTGCCGTGGCTGACGATTTTTCCTTCCGCCAGCACAATGATTTCATCCGCAATGTTCAGAATGCGCTCCTGGTGGCTGATGACGAGGATGGTGCGGTCGCTGCGCACCTGCCGCATCCGCTCAAAGACGCTGATGAGGTTCTGGAAGCTCCACAGGTCGATGCCCGCTTCCGGCTCGTCAAACACGGACAGCTGCGTGCCGCGCGTGAGCACCGTTGCAATCTCAATGCGCTTGAGTTCGCCGCCGGACAGGCTGCCGTTTACCTCACGGTTTACATAATCCCGCGCGCAAAGCCCCACTTCGGACAAAATCGCGCACGCTTCGCTGACCGACAGGCGCTTGCCCGACGCAATCCGCAGCAAATCCAGCACGGTGATGCCCTTGAAGCGCACGGGCTGCTGGAAGGCGTAGCTGACGCCGAGTTTGGCGCGGTCGGTGATAGACAGGTCGGTCATGTCCGTGCCGTCGAGCAGAATTTTGCCTGCCGTCGGCTTCTCGATGCCGGCAATCATCTTCGCCAGCGTCGATTTTCCGCCGCCGTTCGGCCCGGTGATGACCACAAAACGCCCGCTGTCCACCGTCAGCGTAATATCATGGAGGATTTCCTTTCCCGCCGCCTCATTCGTGACGGCAAAGGACAAATGCTGGATGTCTAACATGAAAGCACCTCAACCGCGGGCATTCCCGCCATTTGTCTGATTGATTTTTCCCCGGTTTGCGCATTTCCATACGCAGCCAGTGTCCATGATAGCAGTTTGCGGGGGGCATGTCAACCGATTTTCGTCAAAATCCGGCGAAATATAGGGGTTTACCGCAAGTCCGGCACGTCTGTCCAGTCGCGCGCCAGCATCCGCTCGTACTCCTCCTCTGTAATCGGCAGAATCGTGCCGTGCTTAAAGCCGTAGGGAAAATGGAAGGACGCATCCGCGCGGGTGAAAACGCCCTTCGTCAGGTCATCCGACACGAACGGAACATACCCCTGCCCCGCGCAGCCCGCGCCGTAGAAATCCGCAAACAGGCACCAGCGGCCGTCGGCGAGTTTGACGGCGGTCGGCGCTTCGTACATGCCCTTCGTCTGCGCGCCCATCGAATCATCGAAGCCTTCCACGCGCTCGAATTTTCCATTCACATGGTCGCTGACGAGCAGCAGCAAGTTGTCCGGGTTCGGGCTGCTTTTCACAAAAAGGTAGAATTTTCCCTTCTCTTCGTACATGGCGGAGTCGATGATGCTGCTGTCCGGCTTGCGGTAAATCAATTCCGGTTCGCTGTAATGGACGAAATCTTTTGTCCGACTGCCGTAAATCGCCATATTCCCGAAGTTGTTGCAGCGGTGCTTCGACGACCAGTGCACGAGATATTCGCCATGTTCGCTGTCAAAAATCACGTCAGGCGCCCAGACGCAGCCCATGTCGTCCGTGCCGAAGCGCACCATTTCCTCCTCCGACCAATGCACGAGGTCGTCGGACACCCAATGCGCCAAATCTCTGCTGCCGTTTAGCCCGATATTCCGCCATGAGTGCTGATATTGGTTGCGCATCCCGTAGGACAGGCTGAGGTCAGTCGCGAAAATGTGGAATTTTCCGGATGCGTGGTCGCGGACAATGGTCATATCGCGCACGCCGCGGTCGCCATAGTATGCCCAGAGGACAGGATGTCCGCCGTTGAGCGCCTGCCAGTGGAATCCGTCGCGGCTGACGGCGAAGTGCACCTGTTCGCCGTCAGGGGATGTTTTCTCCCGAAAATGAACGAAAAGATAATGCTGCATGTTCAACCTCCTTGCGGCATGTTTCCATAAAAATTCGCGATGGCGCACCGATTTTCCTGCTGATTCTGCATATTTCGGCGAATTTTTGTCTGCTTTTCTGCATCATCCGCCGCCACACGGAAAGAGCCTGCCGCAATCCGCTTGCAGCAGGCTCTTCGTTATGCAATTGTCGGGGTTGACCTATATGTTTCAAGGCTCAGACAGCATGGACTGGGCAGGCGGCTCGCACCGCCCACGGTGAACCATTAGTTTTCCGGCTCCAGCAGGCCCAGTTTTCCGTCTTTGCGCTGATACAACACGTTGATTTCCTCGGTTTCGGCGTTGACGAACGCGAAGAAGCTGTGTCCCAGCATTTCCATCTGAACAGCGGCGTCCTCTACAGACATCGGACGCACGGGGAAGGTCTTGCGGCGAACGATTTCCGGCACGCTCTCTTCCGCCGCAGCGTCCTCATCCTCGATAAATTCCAGCTCATTGCTGGCGAAAGCATCGTCGCGGATGCGCTTGTCGAGCTTCGAGCGGTGGCGGTGAATCTGACGTTCCATCTTCGCCAGCGCCTGATCAATGGCGAGGAAGAGGTTTTCGGGCTCAGAGGCCTCCGAGCGGAGGATAACGCCATTGCCCATGGGGACGGTGATTTCGACGGTGCGAATATCGCGCTTGGGTTCCTTGCTCAGCCGAACCTGCATTTCCGTATCGGGCAGGAGATAGCGGCCCATGCGCTCCGTCTTTTTCTCAATGCGGCGGGTCACATGGGGGGAAACCGTCATATTCTTCGCATAAATCGTCAACTTCATAAAATCAGTTGCTCCTTTCGCAGTTGATAATTCCTGCGGAAGCACATGGACACTTGTCAGCGCTTCCGCTGATTCTGATGCGCCATCGGCATCACGTCCTTTCTCTGTCCTTGTGCTTATATATTTCGACGCTCCCTCGAAAATTCCTGCTGCTTTTGCAAAAAAATTTTTCTTTTTTGACCAGAAGCCGCAACAAGGGAGTTCCTCCCTTGACCCTTTCGCGCGATTCAGTTGGTGACAACTGCACACTATGCCCGCGTGCTGATCCGTCATCCGTTCCCCCACGCCTCTTCTTTCACATTGTAACATGGGAGGCGAAGGCGAAGGAGTCCAGAAGGCGACCGCAGACTTCGTCTGTTTCCATTGCCCTCTGGAACCCGCGGAAAAGACCAATATCATAGGAAAAGACAGCCGCATCCCCTGCGCCCAATCGTTCGCTCGGGGAATTTTCTCTTTTTGCCCCCCCGAACGACAAAAAAACGCCCTTGACTCTCACGAATCAAGGGCTAATAGGAATCCGGCAGCGACTTATCCTCCCGGGCCGTGTCCAGCCAAGTACTTTCAGCA
>ERZ1027061.247-NODE-247-length-24172-cov-11.529668_pt1 | contig 24172 bp, 19 predicted proteins | sample MGYA00519283_ERZ1027061 | MGnify/ENA primary metagenome ERZ1027061 (study PRJEB26926, sample SAMN06164849) | human gut metagenome | biome: ENVO:00009003; feature: ENVO:2100002; material: ENVO:00002003 | host: Homo sapiens | place: USA | collected 2012 ... | reverse complement strand
CAACCGGCAGACCGACAGCGACAAGATCAAGGGGCAGATTGCACGCATCAAGAACCTGGAAGAGATTTTCCGGCTGCTCGACACATATGCTACCGAACACGATGCAACGATCGACATACATCTGTTCGAATATGCCCTGGGAGCCCTTCACGGCCCGGCTTTCCAAACGAGTGCGGCCCGCAGCGAGGCCACGGAGTATCTGAAGCTTCTCCGCGAACGGCATCTGGTACGCTGCACGCAAAAGACCTACAACCAGCTGCTGTCGATCTATTATCCCGAAAAAGAGAAGGTCCGGTTGCTTGCCGAGATGCACGAACACTGCCCGTTCGACATATACACATATGTAGCCATCGTCACCGACTGGTGTTGCAACACGGAACTCAGGCAGGAGTATTACGACCGCATCATCCGAGAATACGGGGAGAACATCGCCCCCGAGACCTTTTTTACCGCCCTGAAAGTTGAACTCAGCCACGTCATGCAAACGGACAGCCGCGATTTCTCTTTTGCCGTAAAGATCCTGCGTGAAATCGAGCGACGCGGCTACACCATACACCGCAGCGTATTCGACAAACTGGAAAAATGCTGCACATACAACTCGCACGCCCATATCCGCCAGGAATATGCATCGATCGGAGACATCCGGCAATTCATGCTGCTCTACATGTTGCGCTACGTTGCTGACGATCAGACATCTGTAATCTATGATGTAGCCGATCGGAACGGGATCGACATCTGACACGGCAAACGTCTCTCTCCGCCCCATCCCTTTCCATTCGACGGCGACCGATCCCCGACCTGGCGGCATCGGAGGCAAGGCCGTCCCCGCAGGAAACACCCCCGTTATCGGCTCGGGTGCGCGACTTCGTATTCGAAGCAATATAGCGCGTGGCGGACCCTGCCGTCTCACGGTTTGGGCCGGACACGATTTGCGGGAAGTGAGGCCGCAACCGGAGTCGCAAGGAAGGACAGACAGCGGGGGAACCATCGGATTTTCAGATACAGATATATGCAACAAAACAAACAAATTGGATCGAGTATCAGACGTTGTGGTTTGATGTAGAATTTCAATAACAAAGCACACAAAGAACTTAAACATCATGCAGGGAAGAATTAATAAATTCCGGTAGATCGAAAACGAGATGATTTGACCTGGTAAATATGGACAGATACCTTTAGCGTCTTGTCATTATCATCTACTATGCCGTCAGCACCCTACAGATACGACGCATCTCGCGGCTGATATTCGCCTCGGAGGTCTTCACATAGCGTCGTGTCATGTTCGTATTCGTATAACCCGGAATCTTGACGATAATGTCGATCGGCATCCCGTATTCGCCAAAATAAGGTACGATATTCGCAAATCAGCTTGAAATGCCGGACATCCATATTCGGATTCCGGCGCAGAAAGACATGGCGCATGCCCACCACGCCGTTCTTGGCCTCCTGCTCAAGGTCATCGGGATGAATCCGCCCCCCGCATAACCGCCCTGCGGATCGCTGAAAAGCGCCCGGTGAAACTCCGACTCGTAGACGTGTTCGCCGCGGTGCAGGCCGAAGACCGAAACGGCACACCCGAACAAAAGGACCGACGTGGAGAGTACGGCGATGTGGCGGTCGAGCGCGGCGGGATCGAGATCCTCCTCGCCGAATCGCCGGCTGGCCTGCAGTCAGGCATATGGTCTTTGCGGGGCATCTATTCAGGTCGGAGATTGTGGAGGCAAAGATTATAAATCGGAAGCTATTCCCGGTTGAAAAAGCACCATTTGAGACCTCACACAAGACAGGCGGCAGGGATTTGCGAATCCATAAGGATCTCCGCCTTACAGCTCGGACTCCTTTCGGTGCAATCGTCCCACTCGCCGGACAAGCTCCGGCATGCGCCTCCGCTCGGGACAAACGACGCACATGTCAAAAAACAACCCCGCAAGCCCCAATCATGGAGAATTATTTTCTACTTTTGCCTGCAAAACAATCAGTTCGAATTTATGATTCAGCCTGCATCGAAAACCGCAAGGATTGCCTATTCCCTCATTACGGGTGTAATGATTATCCTCTTCTGGAGAAACATCGGCTTTGCGACAACACTTCTCGATATGCCGGGCAGCTCTATTCTCGGGCTGTCGATCAAGGCGTTACTCCTGACTCTCGCTGTCCTCATCCTGACGACAGTCGTCGTCAAGCCGAAAGAAGTGTTTTCTTTTCTCGGGCTGAGTGGAAACATGCTCAAGGGATTCGGGATCGCACTCCTTTGCGTGCTCCCCCTGTATCTTGTATTTCCTTTCTTCGGCAGCCTCAATACAGAATTGACATTCACCGTGTTTTATGACCGATGCATCCTTACCGGGTTCAAGGAAGAGCTGGTGTTCCGGGCGCTTATGTTCGGTTTGCTTTTCCGATATGCAAAAACAGGATTCTTCTGGGCTGTCATATTGCCGGCCCTCTACTTTGGCTCCGTACATCTCTATCAAGGACACGATGCCCTTTCGTCGCTCGCCGCTTTCGGTGTAACCTTCATCGGCGCACTCTATTTCAGCTGGATGTACGTCGAGTGGAATTTCAACATATGGATTCCGGTCGGATTGCACATACTGATGAATGGAGCCTGGCATATTTTCATTATGGAGGGTACGGAGGTCGCGGCAGGTGGCCTGATATCCAATATGGCCCGAATAGTCAGCATGGCATTGGCTATTGCCGTTACAGTCTGTTACCACAAAAGGAGAGGCGAAAAAGTTCTTGATTATCCCATTTGGAAGTTCTAAATCGCGGTCTGCTTTCGGTCCGGGCAAAAAAGGTCACGATGAAGGACGGAAATGCTTGCTGCCTTTTGCTTCAACAGGAGTGGGGAAATACAAGAAAAAGCCTTGCATATCGCTGACATACAAGGCTTTTTGCTTTCTGTCGGGGTTTCTTTCTGGCCCCCTCTGGAGCGGAAAACGGGACTCGGACCCGCGACCTCAACCTTGGCAAGGTTGCGCTCTACCAACTGAGCTATTTCCGCATTGCTCGATTGCGAGTGCAAAGGTAGGCAAAAAATCCGAATCTCCAAATTTTTCCTGAAAATTCCCGTATTTTTCTCTTCAAGCAGACAGCAACCGGCCGTTTCGGGCAGGTCCGCAAATCATATCCCGAAGCAGTGGCTTCGGACAAAATAGCCGGAACAGGGCAAACAAACAGGACATCGTCAAGAGGGGGGGGGAGATCAGGCCAGCAGTACGTCTTCGTCCTTCGCAAGAACGCATTGATGGAGCAGAGGATCACACACGAGGCAACGCAGACCCGTTCTGAATACGGATTACCGAATGAAAAAACAGGAGCAATGCGCATTTTGCGTTCGGAATCCGGTGCGATGTGTTATCTTTGCCGTAATGAAAAACGCGATCAAACTCTTTTCCGCGCTGGGTGAGCGCCTGCACACGTTCGGATGCGACGACACGAGCTGCCGCGTTATCGCCCAAGCGTGCACGGAGAACGGATGGTTCACCCCCGACGACATCCGCCGCGCCGTGAAGGCCCTGTGCGACGAGATGCTGCAGGAGGAGACGCTCGGCCGATGGCTGGAGCTCTACCCCACGCTCCCCGTCGCTAAGCCCCGCCGCGTGCTGGTCATCATGGCCGGCAACATCCCGCTGGTCGGCTTCTTCGACCTGCTGTGCGTCGTGGCAAGCGGCCACCGCTGCCTGGTCAAGACCTCGGCCAAGGACTCCGCACTGATGCTCCACGTCATCGGGCAGCTGCTCGACATCGATCCCGAAACGGCCGTCGAACAATACGACGGCACGGCGCCCGTCGATGCCGTGATCGCCACCGGGAGCGACAACGCCAACCGCTACTTCCGGGCCCACTATGCCGGGATTCCCGCCCTGCTGCGCGGAAGCCGGCAGTCGGTGGCCGTACTCTCGGGCTCGGAGAGCGCAGCCCAGCTGGCCGGGCTGGCCGACGACATCTGGGCCTACTCGGGTCTGGGATGCCGCAACGTCTCGCTCCTGTTTCTGCCCGAGGGCTACACGCCGCAGCTCCACACACCGCCGATGCACCCCGGATACCGCAACAACTGCCGCCAGGCCCGGGCGCTGCTTACCATGCAGGGAAGAACGTTCCTCGACTGGGGCGACTCCGTGGCAGTCGAACAGGAGGAGTTCCCCCCGATGTTGAGCCAGGTTGCCTGCGCGCACTACCGCTCGACGGACGAGGTGGCGGCATGGCTCGCCCGGCACGACGAACGCATCCAGTGCGTCGTTACCGAATGCCTGCCCCACAGCCGCCGCGTAGCGTTCGGGCAGGCCCAGTCGCCCGCCCTGACCGACTACCCCGACGACCGGGACGTGATGGCATGGCTTGCCGGGTTGGGATAAATTTCTATTTTTGCAAAGAGAAAGACCTTTAATACAGTATCACAATGTCGATGGTATTCCGATTCCGGATGTTGAGCGACGAGAACGACCACTTCGTACGCGACTACGAGGTGATGTACGACACGACGCTGCTCGAATTCCACAACTTCATTCTCGACTCGCTGGAGTACGAGCCCTGCATGGCATCGTTCTTCACGGCGGACGACCGCTGGGAGAAACAGCGCGAATTCACCCTCATGGAGATGGGCGACAGCTCGGGCGAAGGGCCCGAAACGATGGAGAGCATCCGCCTGGGGCAGATCATACACAACCTCCGCGACCGGCTGATCTACCTCTTCGACATGTTCGGTGACCGGGCCTACTACCTCGAGCTCACGGGGGCCTACGAGGCCGACCCGCAGGCCTCCTACCCGCGCGAGATCTACGCCGTGGCCGAGGCACCGGACCAGTACGACCCCTCGAAGAACCGCGAAGACGAGGACGAGGGTTCGGCCTTCGAGGAGATGATGGGCGACTTCAACGACTTCGAGGGCGACGACAACTACGACGATGAGTATTAAGCGCCTGCTGGTCATCGTCGGGCCGACCGGTTCGGGCAAGACGGACCTGAGCATCCGCATCGCCCGCCGTTACGGCGCGCCGATCCTCTCGACCGACTCGCGGCAGTTCTACCGCGGAATGCCTGTCGGCACGGCGCAGCCCACCGCCGAACAGCTGCAGGCAGCCGAGCACCACTTCATCGCCGACCGCGAAATAGACCGGCACCTCAACTGCGGTGCCTACGAGGCGGAGGCGCTGGCGCGTCTCGAAGCGCTCTTCGCCACACACGACATCGTGGTGGCGGTTGGCGGCTCGGGGCTCTATGTCCGGGCGCTGTGCGAAGGGATGGACGACCTGCCGCCGGCCGACGAGGCCCTGCGCGAGCGGTTGAACACGCGCCTGCGCGAGGAAGGAATCGAATCGCTCGCCGACGAGCTGAAGCGACTCGATCCCGCCTATTGGGAACAGGTGGACCGCAGCAACCCGGCGCGTGTGCTCCGGGCCCTGGAGGTCTGCCTGCAAACGGGACGACCCTACTCGTCGCTCCGCACGGGACGGCAGCGCACACGGCCGTTTGCCGTCACGAAGATCGGCATCGACCTGCCCCGCCCCGAGCTCTACGCACGCATCGACCGGCGGGTGGAGCTGATGATCGGCGAAGGACTCGAGGAGGAGGCACGGCGGCTCTACCCGTTCCGGCACCTCACGGCGCTGCAGACGGTCGGCTACCGCGAATTTTTCGAATACTTCGACGGCCACATCACGCGCGACGAGGCGATCGAGCTCATCAAACGCAATTCGCGCCGCTACGCCAAACGGCAGCTCACGTGGTTCCGGCGCGACCCCGCGATCCGCTGGTTCGCCCCGAACGACGACCGGGCGATCCTCGACTACATCGACAGTACGGCGGCCGTACCGGCGGCCTCCGGCAAAGAGTAGGTCACCTCGGACCCCGCCTCTGAAAAAGCCTCCCGAATGCGGGTCTGTTCCGGATGCGCCGGCCATGGGAAGGGGCTGCAAGCCGGAGCAGGAATCCGGAGTGCCGGCTCGAATCCGGCTCGGTTTCCAGCCAAGGAGCGGGTCGGAGATCGCGGCTGCAGGTGCAAATCCCGACTTCGGAACACGAATCGGCAACGGTTCCAACGCCGGGATTTTGCGGATCGCAAATTATTTCGTACTTTTGCCGACGTCTTCCCCGCGGAAGGCTGCGCCCGGATGGTGGAATCGGTAGACACGCCGGACTTAAAATCCTGTGGCCAGCAATGGCCGTGCCGGTTCGATCCCGGCTCCGGGTACCGTGAAAAAATCCCAAACAGTTACAAACCAGCTGTTTGGGATTTTTGTTTTGCCCGCCGTGTCCGCATTTTGTCCGCATTTTGTCCGCATTTTTCTCGCACGTAGAGAAAATGATGATTGTAAATACAAAATGGAGCCCACTATTGTGGACTCCATTCAGAATTTTAGCAGGTTAATATTGTCTATTATATTTTGGATAAGAATAATCGAATTTTATCATTGATAATTGAGGATCTGATATCATCATATTTAACCCCCAACTCTTGCGCCATTTTTTCCAAATTTATGAAATATAATATTCCTTTGGAATATAGTACACCCTTATCAATTAATGCATCGAGTACTTTCTTTCCGATACTGCTATTCCCTATCCTATTGTCGATTTTTTCTTTATATCTAGCTAAATCTCCTTTGCTATGCGATCGAAACATTAAAAATAAACGACGCATCTTTTGATATTTGTCGATAATGTCCGAAGGTATTCCTTCTTGTGATATATGAGATTGATATTGAACAAACGGGAAAGATAATTGATTCTTGCAAATCAATTGAAATTGTTTATCTATTCGACCTTTATTCGTTAAACTAGGGAGAATACCTTTTTTATTGCAGCTGACATTGAAATTATTACATTCAAGAACTATACTTTCATTTTGTCCCCCTGCATTTAATAAAATCTCAGTGGGCGTGCACTTGATGGTGTCGCATCTAATATATGCGGGTGGAGTGAACTCTATTTTTTCAGATGAAAGGCTTATTGTTAAAGGGACATCGACTATAACATTGGATATCTCTGATCCGATATAAAGTTCATCAGAACACTTAGCATATGTTATGTATGAATAATCCTCGCTGTCACTGTCCGGTCTAAAAAAATTTAATTCGCACGTGATATCATGGGTTGTCTCGTCAACTCTTTGAGCCGTTAACTCCATTGAAGAATAGTGTCCCTTTTTATCTAAAGCTTTTAATGATTCAAATAGGTATGGAATAAATTCTTTATCAACGACTCGATCTTGATTTGCCAACTCATTATAAATGTAGAAAAGTATGTATGCATTGCTAGTGTAGCCTGTCAGATATTGAAATACATAATCTTTATATTTGGGATTCTTTATTAACTTTGAGATTATATAGCTTTCAAAAACAACATTTTGAATTTTCCCATTTGATAAAAAAGGATGCTCATCAAGCCAAGATGATATTTCTTTATTGTATTCGTTATCAAAATATGCATCATCTGTAATAGAAATATCTTCTTTAACATGTAGCTGTTTCCAAAGAAGTCTAATACATTGTTCTTCTGGAGTATATGCGTTATCATATGCTCTCTTCTTGAATGCATCATCCCTATTTGTTAGTAAATGAGGCAGTAACAACTTGTCAATTTTATCTTCTTTGTCTCGTCTTAGGATTTCCTCAAGAATACTAATAATTAATTTTACATTTTGCTGATTACTAGCTTTTAAATCATCTAATAATGCATGATAATTACTATTTTTATTCAATAGCGTGGATATGGCAAGTAATACAGGCGCATAACCAATAAACTGTAAATATTGTTTACGGTTAATCTCTGATTGATTCTTGAAAAAGCCTCCAATTGCGTCAACGATATAATCGCGGACTGCTTTATATTGATCTGCGAATCTTTCTTGGACTTTAGATTCTACTTGTTTGTCTATAAACTTTTTTGCAGCATCAATGGTAAAGGGCTCAATTTGTAAGAGGGCTGTTTTAAGACCTTGTTCTTCCAAATATATGGTTGCTATCTCTACGATATTTGTTCTCCCCAATAGTATAAATGGTGTTCCTTGGGCTTGAGATGCAATTTTGACAATATTATCTAGAAAAGAATAAAAGCCGTCAACGGTGGTTTTCATGTATCCCTCATCCAATGCATCAATGATCATTGCAGCTTTACCCGCTTGTAGCTTTTGAGAGAATGCAGAAAAATCCGCTAAATTCATGCTATTATAAAGTAAGCCTGTTAAAGAGTTGCTTGCGACTGGATCGTGCTCACTTAGGTCAAAAATAGGGATTCCTAATGTACTTGATAAATTTTTTGTTAATGCGGTCTTTCCAGTCGCTCCTGCGGCAGATATGAGTATGATTGTAGCGTCATTAAAAGAAGATCCTTCGATACTTGAACTTTGTATCGAAAAAATTGGATCCACATATTTCGGATCAGGAGTCTCAATTAATTTTAATGAATTGTTGTCAGTTAACGAATATGTAAACCGATCTAACTTAAAAGCATCAAGCTTATTTCTTAACTTAAATAAACTAATAGTATTATCAGCCATAAATATTTGTTTTGAAAGTGTTCTTAAACAAAGATAGAAAAAATCGTGATCATTTATAAGGGAAAATATTGATAAATTATGAGCTGTATAATCCCGGGATTTTTCCTATCTTTGAATCCGTAAAACCAAGAAACAGAATAACGACAAGAGAAAAAGACAATATCAACATATAACTAATTGAGCTTTTAGCTCTTATTCCCAAATCCAAAATACGGCCAATTTTTTGAATGCACGGGAATGAGCGGCGAAGGTTCGCGTCCGTCTGGGCGTGAACCGTTCGTGCTTATCTGTGCATTGGGTTGCTTGGCCGTGACCTTGGATTTGGATAGGCAATAACGAACGGTATCACGCTCTTCTTTTTTGCCTGTCCGAATACGGCAAAGGCTCTCCATAAAAGAAGCCTATGCCCTCCACCAAATCCCATACACCGCAAATCATCTCGCGTCAGCGCGTGGCCGACCACGGCGAGGTCTTCACCGCAGAGCGTGAGGTCAAGGCGATGTGCGACCTTGTGAAAAACGAGACCGAGCGCATCGAATCCCGTTTTCTCGAACCCGCCTGTGGACAGGGCGCTTTTCTGATCGAGATCCTGCGTCGCAAACTCGCCGTCGTGTCGTCCCGTTATGCCACGACACAATCCGAATGGGAACGCCATGCCGCGATTGCCGTATCGAGTCTCTACGGAATCGACATTCTGGCAGACAACGTGACGCTCTGCCGCAATCATCTCTACGATACGTTCCTGACGGCATACCGGGCTCTCTTCCCGAAGAGCATGAAGCCCGCCTGCTGCCGTGCGGTGCGCTATCTGCTTGCAACCAACATTCTGTGGGGTGATGCCCTGACCCTCCAAACCCCGGACGATTCGGCGCGGCCGATTGTCTTTGCCGAGTGGTCGGACATTGGCGGCGGGCGGTTCAAACGCCGCGATTTCACGCTGGCCAACCTGCTGCAAAGCCAGCCAATGGAGGGTCCCAACCTCTTCTCCGACCTCGGAGATGCCGCCTTTATTCCGACCCCCGTAGCCGAATATCCGCTTGTTCACTTCCTCAAACTCGGAGCCGATGAAGAACTATAACCCCGATGTGCTGACCTGCCTGGCCAATCTGAGCAACGACGAGGTGTTCACCCCTCCGGTCGTTGTCAACCGCATGCTCGATCTGCTGCCTGCGGAGTTGTGGCGCAATCCCGATGCGCGGTTCCTTGACCCCGTAAGCAAAACGGGGGTCTTCCTGCGGGAGATTGCCAAACGGTTGATGGAGGGGTTGTGCGAGCGGATTCCCGATCGACAGCAGCGGGCCGACCACATTTTCACCCGGCAGTTGTTCGGCATAGCCATTACCGAACTGACGGCCCTCCTGTCGCGCCGTTCGGTCTATTGTAGCAAACAGGCGAACGGGCCCTATTCGGTTTGCACGGCCTTTCACGATGCGGATGGAAATATCCGCTTCCGGTCCACGGAACACACCTGGCAGAACGGCCGATGCCGCTATTGCGGGGCGAGCCGGGAGGTATACGACCGAGACGACACGCTTGAAAGCCACGCCTACGAATTTATCCACACCGAGAATCCCGAAACCATATTCCCCGATATGAAATTCGATGTCATTATAGGCAACCCGCCGTATCAGTTGAGCGATGGCGGAAACGGCGCCAGCGCAAGCCCGCTTTATCACAGGTTCGTTCGGCAGGCGCAGAAACTCAAACCCCGTTATTTGACCATGATTATCCCCTCCCGGTGGTTCGGAGGCGGAAAAGGTTTGGACGACTTCCGCCGGGAGATGTTAAACGACAACCACATCCGGGTTCTCGTGGACTATGAAAATGCCTCCGACTGTTTCCCCGGGGTCGATATAGCCGGCGGAGTCTGTTATTTTCTGTGGGACCGGGATAACCCCGGGCTGTGCGATGTCGTCAACATCCGGAACAACGAAACGATGCACTCCGTACGTGCGCTGAACGAGTTCGACACCTTCATCCGTCACGACCAGGCTGCATCCATCGTCAAAAAAGTCTGCGCATTCGGTGAGCCCATGATGTCCAATATGGTATCCAGCCGTAAACCGTTTGGATTACCTACGGTCGCTCGGCCTCAGGAATCCGGAGACATTCTTCTAAGGTGGCAAAACGGAGAGGGGCCCTATCGCCGTGATGAGATTACCGTCGGCCGGGTGTTGATTGATAAATGGAAGGTAATCACCTCCTATGTCGGCTATGACCATGCCGGCAATCCGGGCAAGGATGGGAAACGTCGGGTCTTTTCCAAAATAGACATTCTTCCGCCGGAGACCATTTGCACGGAGACCTATCTGGTCGTGGGCAGCTTCGACACGGAGCAGGAGGCAAAGAATCTGGTTGCCTATATGAAAACGCTGTTCTTCCGGTTTCTGGTTGCCCAGTGCATGTACTCGCACCACATTACCAAAGAGGCCTATCGGCTGGTTCCTATACAGGACTTTTCCCAGTCATGGACGGATGAAAAGCTCTATGCCAAATATGGGATCACCGACGAGGAGTTTTTATATATTAAAACAACGATTCGCACAATGTAATACGCAACTATTATTATCGTATTAATGTCAAATGAGGACATTTTTCATCCATATTACAATAAATACGATATATAAATTTGCATTTCTATTTATTGTGAGTTATATTTGCGTTGTTTAGTAACCATACAATAATATAACTTAACTATGAAAATATCAAAAATTACAATTGAAGGATTTGCTAACATTGATAAAGTAAGTCTGTCGCTGTCTAATATATGTGCGCTATTGGCCTATAATAATTTTGGGAAAAGTAATATTCTAGAGGCAATCTCTTTTGGCTTCAGGTATCTTATTGCAGAAGCTTCGGAAAAAAAGAATAGGATGAATCGCAGCTTAAATTATATTCCTATAAATAATGCGACTGCGGGTAAAGATTTTTTGTTTGAATTTGAGATTGAGTTTAACAATCAAGGAGTAAAAAGAATTGTTACATATGGCTATAGTTTCTCTTGGCCTCAAAAAAAACAAACCTCTTCCATTAAAGCCGAATACCTTAAGATTAAAAGTACAGAAGATTTAAAGCCCAAATCGTATATTCGTAGAAATGATAGCAGTTGCTTTTATTTATCTTCTGAAGCCGGACGTTGTTCTTCAAAATTAGATATCGATCCTAATCAACTGGCTTTAAACAAATTGAGCAATTATGACAATTTGTTCTATATTGGCATTCTAAAAGAAATATTAAATATAAAGATTGTCGAAACAAATGCATTAGCTGATCCCAAAACATTTTTTAGAACCATCGAGGTCATAAATGGACATACTTCCTTTACGGATGGGATAGATACTATTCCTGATTTTAGCACATGTGCGAATTTTATGTACAATCTGAAAAATTCAGATTCTCATAAATACAATTTATTACAAGATGCAATTAAACAGTTAATTCCTGACATAATAGACTTTGAACCAATCAAAGTAGATCTAAAGAAACAAGTTGCAAAATTTAAAGGGAATAAAGATATTCCATTTGATTTTCCGGAATACATATATGATATTAGAGTACAAGAAAAAAGCCTAAATCAGCAAATAACTATTGAAAAACTATCATCAGGAACAAAAAGAATATTTTATTTACTCTTGATGACGATAGCTGCTGCTCATAACAATGTTCCCTTAATGATGATTGAAGAACTTGAAAATTCAATTCATCCTTCTTTGTTTCAACGATTATTAATTACGATTAGGAGACTTGCTAACGATACTCAAATATTACTAACAAGTCATTCTCCGTATTTACTACAATATTTGAAGCCCGAAACTCTTTATATAGGCATTCCGAATGATGAAAATTTAGCAATATTCAAGAGAGTAAAGCATTCAAAAATTAATTCTTTATTAAAAGAAGCATCGTCGTACGATATGTCTTTAGGTGATTTTATTTTTGATATGCTTGCAGATATTCATGATCAATCTGATGATGTGGTCTCTAAATATTTTGAATAATGGCTGAACATATCATTTTATTCGTTGAGGGCGATACGGACGAAGTCCTATTTAAGAAGATAATTGCTCGTTATAAAGAATTAGCAAATTATGAGTCAAACATAATTTGTCATATTGACAACTTAAAAGGCGTCAGTAAATATACCTCAAAAGCTAAAGGGCGCCTTCGTAATTATTATTTAAAGCATATTCGAAAAAATAAAGGCTCCTTAAAATTTGTGTTTTGTAGTTATGATACAGATGTTTTCGAATTTCAAGCAAACCCTCCTATCAACTGGCCTAATTTAAAAAAAGAGATGCAAGGAATAGTTGGGAAAGGGAAAGTGATACAAATTCCGGTAAAGACTTGTATTGAAGATTGGTTATTATCAGACCTATCCGGTCTATGTAGATATCTAAAAATAAAAGATATACCTAAAAAACTAACAGGTAAAGATGCGTATATGAAAATAAGTAATCTATTCGAGAAAAAAGGAAAAGTATACTCAAAAGGGTACGATGCTGAAAATATTGTACAAAATATAAACATTGATATTATCCTAGATAAACAAAAGGAAGCTCTCAAACCATTAAGAGATCTTTTCATTAAAGACAATTAAGAGATGTTCTTTTTCCCCTCCCGCCCGGCGGCGCATCCGACCATCTATGCCTACGAAGATACCCACCCGCAGTACCGTGGACTGCTGAAGGTCGGATACACCTCCGTCGATGTGCAGCATCGCGTGGCACAGCAATATCCGACGCTGCGGCCCGGAGCGCGCCCCTACCGTATTGTCTTCGAGGAGTCGGCCATGCGTGGCGACGGCACCTCGTTTACCGACCACGAGGTACACCGCGTGCTGCGTCGAATGGGAGTGGAGAATCCCGAGGGAGAATGGTTCCGTTGTACGGTTCGCGAGGTCCGGGCGGCGGTACGCTCCGTGCGGGAGCGGCGTGAAGCCGAATTTCAACGCACAGAGCATTTTGCCATGCGCCCCGAGCAGGAGGCAGCCGTGGAGAAGACCTGCGAATATTTCCGTGCCTGCCGTGCCGACAACAACCGCACGCCGCATTTCCTCTGGAACTGCAAGATGCGCTTCGGCAAAACCTTCGCGGCCTACCAGCTGGCGCGCCGCATGGGATGGAAACGGCTACTGGTTCTAACCTTCAAACCCGCCGTGCAGAGTGCCTGGGAAGAGGATTTGCGCACGCATGTCGATTTCGAAGGGTGGCAGTTCCTGTCGCGCAATTCGGAACTGAACTACGAAACGGCCGACCACAACCGTCCGATCGTCTGCTTCGGGTCGTTTCAGGATTTTCTCGGACGCAGCAAGTCGGGCGGCATCAAGCTGAAGAACGAATGGGTACATGCCATCAACTGGGATTGTGTGATTCTCGACGAATATCACTACGGTGCCTGGCGCGACCATGCCAAGGATCTCTTCGAGAACGAAGACCGCCGCGAGCAGGCCTTTGCCGAAGGGGAAGGCCGCGACTGGTTTGACGAGGAGGCGATGCCCATCACCACGGGAGCCTATCTCTATCTGTCGGGGACACCGTTTCGGGCCATCAGCTCGGGAGAGTTTATCGAGGAGCAGGTTTACAACTGGACCTATTCGGACGAGCAACGCGCCAAGGCGTCGTGGAACGATGCCGACGGGCCGAACCCCTACGCCGCCCTGCCGCGCATGGTGATGATGACCTATCAACTGCCCGACGAATTGCGACAGGTTGCCATCGACGGTGAGTTCGACGAATTCGACCTCAATCTCTTCTTTCGGGCCGAAGGTAGCGGTGACGACGCCCGGTTCGTCTTCAAGAACGAGGTGCAGAAGTGGCTGGACCTGATCCGCGGCGCCTATGTCGAAAATATTGTTTCCGATTTGAAGCTGGGGCATTCACGGCCTCCGATGCCCTTCTCTCACGCCCCGCTGCTCTCGGTGTTGACACACACGTTCTGGTTCCTGCCATCGGTGGCGTCGTGTTATGCCATGCGGAATCTGCTCGCCGAGCGTCAGAACCGCTTCTATCAGGATTATCGGGTGGTGGTCGCTGCAGGGAGCAGTGCCGGGATCGGTGTCGATGCGCTGGCTCCCGTGTTGAAGGCCATGGGCAATCCTTTGGAGACGAAGACCATCACGCTGTCGTGCGGCAAACTAACGACGGGTGTATCGGTGAAGCCTTGGTCAGGCATCTTCATGCTGCGCAACTCATCGAGTCCGGAGACCTACTTCCAGGCTGCCTTTCGCGTGCAGACACCCTGGACGGTATGCAATGCTGACGGTGTTTCGCCCAACCGGGTAGATATTCTGAAGCAGGAATGTTATGTATTCGACTTTGCTCCCAACCGGGCATTGCGGCAAATTGCGGATTACAGCTGCCGGCTGAATGTCGAGGAGAATAATCCCGAACGCAAGGTCGAGGAGTTTATCTCGTTTCTTCCGGTACTGGCCTACGACGGCAGTTCGATGAAGCAGATTGATGCCGCCGGGATTCTCGACATCGCCATGAGCGGAACGACGGCAACTCTGCTGGCCCGTCGCTGGGAGAGCGCCCTGCTGGTCAATGTCGACAATGCAACGCTGCGGCGATTGATGGGGAATGCCGAGGCAATGGCTGCGCTGACGCGCATCGAGGGATTCCGCAACCTGAATCAGGACATCGAGACCATCATCAACAAATCGGAGGCGGTCAAGAAGGCGCGAAAGGAGACCCCGGACGAGGCAATGACCCCGCAGAAGAAACGGGAACTGACCGAGGAGGAGAAGGAGTACAAGAGCCTGCGGAAGCAGATTCAGGAGAAACTGATCAAATTCGCTACGCGCGTACCGATATTCATGTATCTGACGGATTTCCGCGAGCGGAGCCTCTATGATGTCATCACGCAACTGGAATCCGGATTGTTCAAGAAGGTAACGGGACTGTCGGTCTCGGATTTCGAGCTGCTTGTGTCGCTCGATGTCTTCAACTCAGCGCTGATGAATGATGCTATCTATAAGTTCAAGCGTTACGAGGACGCTTCGCTCGAATATATCGGCATCAACAAACGCCCGGACGAGGAGATCGGTTTGTTCGACACCGTGCTTCCATCGGCGGAGTATAAGAGAACTCAAAAGTCTGCAAATTGACCAAGTTTTTGATTATTCTATTCGATAATCTGATTGATACGGCGGGTTTCGTATTGAAGAACCTCTTCCGTACATGCGATTAATTCATATTTACGGCAGTGTACCTGAAGACTGTTCTTTATCACTTCATTCATAATGCAGTATAGATTGTCAATAAAATTGTCATCCTTATTTAAGCGTGCAATTTGAGGAAGTACGCTATGTCGCTCATAATATTTTTGAAAGATAGGAGAAGCCTTGGAGGAACTGAGCGTTTGAGCATAAGTTTGTTTTGCAATTGCTATAATGATGTCTGGAGGCATTGGATGTTCTGAAGATTGAGTTTGTAGGATGGGGCAAAAAAACATCAAATCGTTGATTAAAGTGCCATATTCAGACATAATGAGAGTTACTACTTTGTTATAATTGTCTTCTTCTGGTGCTAAATCTTCTGTTATAAAGTATAGAGATGAACTATGGGCTTGAAATTCAACATTTCGATTCAGAGATAACAATATGGATAGAGCGTGGTCATAGGCTTTATTCTGCATGTTGAATATTGCAATAGAGATAGTTTGCATGTCGAACATACGGTAATTTTCAATCAATTGTTTCCGCAAATTTTCCAGCCATGTTTGTTGTTGTGTGTATTTAATGGTTTTTACTTGTATATCTCTGACCTTGGAGTTCTCTTTTATCGTATAGTGCAATACGAGAAGGGTAATTAATCCTCCGATAATGGCACCTGCATAACTGCCCCAAAAGCCAATCCAATCGCTGGATTCCCCAACTATGGGAATTAACCATGATATCGGATTGGTGCAGTATAGTATTATATTTACAACAATAGGAGCAACGAGAATGATTGCAAAAATATATTTGTAATATTTTGATTCCATCATCAGACCATTTGAGATTTCAAATCATATGAATACGACTAATAAAGATAGCGAAAAATCCTGAAAAGAATCAATATGTATTTTATTTTAGGCGTCTCATTCCATTGCTTTTTCCTGTAGTTCGCCCTTCCCGTTTGGTAGCGACAAGTCAAAGCCGCCGGAGGGACTTTGCGCAAGGTTTGCCTGCGGCAACTCGTCCTGACCTTGCGTTGTCCCTCCGGCGGCATCTCTTTGCGGCAGAAAGGGAAGGGCTACTTGTTTTTGAGTTTGGCAGCATCGCGTTTGAGCTGCTCCGCCTCCTGGGCTTTCAGCCGCGCCTGCTCGTCGAGGGCCGCTTTTCTGCGTACCAAGCGTTCGTACTTCTCGACATCCCTTCGCATTGAGTCGATACGCTGCTGATCCCGCTCGACTTCGAACAGCTCCTCCAACTCCGACAACCGTTTCGGCGATGCCTCACCCTTCATCAGCACATAGCGATACTTCAGATCGTTGTCATATCGACCTCGGTCGGGCCGCCACTCCAGGTAGAGCCCGACAGACAGCACAACGATCACGACAAACATCGACATGAAGAGCCAGAAGTTGCGGGTTGCGTCCAGTGAGACCGAGAAGCGGTGCTGCACCATCCGTGGCGGCAACTCCTCGGGAATCTCCATCCCGGCCACTTTCTCGTCAATCTCCGAGATCTGCGCTCCGAGGTCTTCGCTAATCTGCTCCTGCCGCTCGGAGATTGCTTGAAGCCGTTGTTCAATCCGATGGCCCCGTTCCTGCTGTGTCTCGCTTACCCTTGTCTGTGTCTGCTCCAGTTGCAGAATCTGAATCTGCAACCGCTTGATTGCGTCCGTGTCAATAGTTGCAGCCGGTTGTGATTGGGCTTCGGCCAACTCCGAGCGGAGCGTCTTGATAAGAGTCTCCTTCAACTCTTCGTACATCTCGAAGGAGAGCTCCAGGGTGTTCTCTTTCATCTTTTCGTATTTTAGGTTGGTTATCCGATTTTGCGGGAGCGTGCCTCCATGCGGCGCTTGCGCTCCATGAGGGCTACGGCCATCGCCTCGGCCGTCTTGTTGATCAGGGCCGTGATGCGGGCTATATACTCCTCGGGGCTCTCGCCTTCACGCCGCTGCATCATTTCGGGTGAAAGGGCAAATGGCGAGTCGAACGGCGGCAGCGGAATCGACCCGGCACTGCCGAGCGACACCGATCCTGCGCCATGGCTTCCGTCTCCTCCACCTCCTCCCGCAGCAGAGAAGGAACGCCCGCCTCCGAACAGACCTGCAAAAGCAGCCCGGAAGTTCCCGGCTGCCGCCTTGAGTCCTGACGTCAGGGCAGTTTGCCGCTGCTGCACCTGGCCGAAGTGGCGATCCAGCTTCGAGAAACTGAAGGCCCGGTCGACCTTCGAGCCGGAGAACACAAAGCCTTTACGGGCGAACTTTACTCCCTCGATAACGCCCTGCGCCCCTTTCCGTTTGAAGATCGTCTCGATGCCATGACACTTTAACCGGTTTTGCAATTCATTCCAGTTGCGACAACGGGGAAGTTCCTGCCGAATCGTATCGTAAATCTCGTATCGGGTCCGGTCGGGCTCGCGAAGCCGCTCCCGCCGGACGGCCTCCTTGCCCGGAGCCAGATGCAGCCCGAAACGTTCGGTCAGCTCGCGGCATACCTTCGCATTACGGAGTTTGATGTTGCGGTCGGAGATGGTCTGCCCGTGATCACCTACGCGATTGTAGACCAGGTGGCAATGAGGATGGGGCTGGTCGAGGTGCCGCACCAAAAGGTATTGCGTATCGGTGATGCCCATCTTCTGCATGTACTCCCGGGCAATTTGTGTCATTCGTTCGTCGGTGAGCTTCGGGGCATCCTCCGGCGAAAACGACAGGGAGATATGTCCGACGTTCTGCTTCAAGCGGGGATTGAGGCGCGCCTGATCCTCGAAATCCTCGACCATCTCCCGCACACCGGGTGGCTCGACACCCCGAGCCTCCAGCACGCGCGACTGCTCCTTCATCACATAGCAGACCGTGCCGCCGAACGATCCTCCCGAAATGACCTTACCGATCATGGCGCAGGGCTTCGATTATCCGCACCAGTTCGGCCTGAAGCGTCGCATGGCGCGCGGCGACGGCGGCAAATCCCTGGGCGTGGGCCAGCCGGGTCAGCTGGTTCAGATTGCGGGCAAGGCCCTTGAGCTGGGCGAGCCATTCGAGGTGTTCACTCCGCAGCCGCTCGCGGACCGAGCCGTTGAGAATCAGCTGCCGCAGCACCTCGGTACGCGGAATGCCGGCCGCACGGGCCAGGGCGCGGAGCTTGAAGTTACAGGCCGTATTGTACCGCAGGGTGATGCGGTACTCCTGTTTTCGGGCGCGTCCCAAAGGCGGACGGCCCCCTTTCTTCGGTGTGTTCATGGATTGGAATTTTTGAATTGAGACCATCGGGATAGGGCCTTGCGGCCGGTTTTTGGCTGACAAAAACACAAACTTGCATCCCTTAAACCTTCATTCCTCCCTTGGGTCGTAATTGCGGTTTTCGGGATTCAGTCTTTGCCTCTTCCGAATCATCCCGAAGCCGTTTGCGGGCGATCCAAAAGTCGTTGAGATCCTTATAATCTCGATAGAGTTGCGTGTGGTCGATCACCTGGCTACGGGGACACCGATGGGTCAGTTCGGCGAGGGTGCGACGTCCTGCCTCGTCGTTGTCCAGAAAGGCATGGATCGTCGGATGCCGTTCGAGGAAAGGGAGCGCCTTCGGCAGGTTGACCACCGAGTTCAGCACTGCGGCGTCAATCCCGAGCGGTGCGGAATGCTTCATTGAGAGGCAGGCGAGAAAGTCCATGAACCCCTCGAAGACGATTACCTTGTCGGACTGGTGGTCGATGGTCGTTATCTGTTTGGGTGAAGAGCTCCCCTTGAAGCGTTCGGACCGCAGCTCCCAGCCTCCGCAGTCATTCCGGAAGCCAATGGCGAAAAAGCAGCGGCTGCGGACCTGATAGCGCACCTCCCGACAATACGCTGCCGCAATCCCGGGCACGATGCCGCGCGAGGCAAGGTACCCGAGCAGTGCCGGATGGCGCAGCGGTGCATCCGAAAGGATACGGAGCGCCGGTTGGGAATGCGGGCTCTCGGTCGGCACGGCATATCGCTCGCAGATACGGGCGGCCAGGAGGCTGATGGTTCCTTCGGCCGCGTGCTGCAGGTGTTCGAAGGCTTCGCTGCGGCTGCATCGCTCCAGGCGCATGATGAGCGCGAGGAGCGTGCCGCCCTCACCAATCCCGAAGTCATACCAGAGATCCTTCTGGTAGTTCACCTTGAAGCTTGGTGTGCGCTCCTCGCGCAGGGGCGAGAGATACATGCCGTAGCCGTTTCGTTCGTACCAGGGCAGAATGCCGCGGCGGGCAAGATATTCCCGAATGGGAATCTGGGGAGCATATGGGGTGGTATTCATTTTTCTGTAAGTTTGTTGAGAAATCCGCGTAAAACGCAGTGAAAGAAAAGGTTGTCATCTTACAACGTTCTTACACGGCAGGTGGCGCCGTAAGTCCGTAAGCGTTGTCAGATTCCGTAAGAGAATTTGTAAGAGATGTAAGAGACAGAGAATAAGCCGGATATCCTCAGCATCCAACAATCTTACAGGCCGGAGACATCGTTCAGCAGTTCATCAAGCAGTTTCCGCGTGACGGTATAGATCCGAGCCGTCTTGCTCTCCTGGCGTTGGGTCAGCCCGTTGTAGGTGATCGTATAGCGCTGGTAGTAGGTCGGCGGTGCCGGCCGCAGCTGCCAGCTCTCGGTCAGTGTCCGCCGCACGGTGGGATGGTCGACCCGAATGCCGCGGATCTCCAGCATGTTCACCATGTCGCTCACATCGAACTGATACTCATCCAGTTTCTCGCCATCCAGAATGTCGCGGATAATCGACAGCATCTCGGCCTCGGGCTTGCTGCGGTTGTAGTGGATGATCCGCCGCAGGGCCTCCGTCGCCAGGAGCCGCGGGGAGAACCACAGGCGGCTCTCCTCGCGGGTCGAGAGCGTGCGCTGTTGCAGAAAGAACAGCAGTCCCGGGATTTCAGTCTGCATCCGGGCGAGCAGCTGCTGGTCGTCGTGCGTCAGCGGCGGGATACGCCGCACCCAGTAGCGGGTCTCCGCAGCCTCGATCAGCACGGGATTGCGTTCGTTGTTGGAGCACAGCACAAACTTCCCGAAGAACTCCACCTCCCGGCGGTCGCGTCCCTTTGCCTCGGCCTTGTAACTGCGGGCCGTCGAGAGGTTCTTGATCCGTTCGGAGTCTTCGCGGCGGTTGAGCAGCACCTCATCCACACAGATCAGCAGCTTGCCTGCCCAGTCGTCGTTGAACTGCGAGCGGAAGTCCTCGTTGGTATTGAAGGTGACATTTCCGCCGAAGATCAGTTTCAGCAGATTCAGAAAGGTGGTCTTGCCCGTATTGCGCTCGCTGGAGACCAGCAGCAGAACGGGCAGCCGCTGCAGGGGCCGCAGGTAGAGCAGCTGCAGATAGTCATACCCCATCTCGACCTGCTCGCCGAAGATGTGCGACAGAAAGCCGCGGATGTGCGGGAAATCTCCTTCGGCCGGCTGGAAGGGAATCGGTTCGTAGCGGTTCAGGAAACCGTGGATCTCCCGCCGGTAGTTCGTGTGATCGGGGACCGTGCAGAATCCGTCGTACTTTGGGATACGTGCCAGGTAATCCTTCCCGAAATCCTGGCGCAGGGTCTCGACATTCCACGCCAGGAGGGTCTCGATGCTCCGGCCGCTGCTCAGCGGCTGCTGAACCCGTTTGTAGATGGTTGTCCCCACGCGAAGATAGGCCGCGCCGGTCTCCTCCCGTTTAGCGGTCATGGCGGCCTCCTTTCCTTCCCGTGCGGATTGCTTCGACCTCTTCCCGCCGATAGCGCTTGCGGCCTCCAAACGGGTATGAACGGATATACCCGGTCTTCTCCCAGCACCAGAGCGTGGAGGAGTCGATTTTCAATGCCGCCAGCACCTCTTTGCGCGAAAGAAACTCTTCGGCCGGCGGTTCTTGTTGTGCTGCGGCAGCCGAGCCTGCCGCCTCCTTGAGGATAGTCCTCAGGTCATCCAGTTTGACCGTAACGCTGACGTTCGCCCCGGATTCCAATAATTCCCTTAAACTCATAATCGAAAAGGTTTGGTGAAACATGGATTTTCCAGTTCCGTGCGATTGGAACCGAGGCAAATGAAGCGAGAGATTTCAGGGAGACCAAAAACACTTGGAATCTCCCGAAAATCTCTCGCGTATCTCAAAAATGAGGGTTCGTTAACCTTTCAACTTTGCCAGAAAGGCGGGCAGATCGGTTGTATTGGGTATGGTGAAACGCTTCGTCTCGGAGGTGTAGAGCTTCCCTTTGATGTATGAAGGCTCCAGTTCCCGGAGGTTGGCAAAGACCTGTTGCAACCAGGGAACAACCTCGTACTTCTTGCCGATGCCGAAGTATTCGGCCATGTTCCATCCGAAATGGAAGAGATCGAAGTTGGTGAGTTTCTCGACCCGGACCGGGATCAAATCCGTGGGCAATGCCTCTTCATGGGCATAGCGCGCAATGCAGTCTCGAAGCCGCTCCAAACCCTCGGCTGAAACATACGGCCCGAGGACCAGATGGGTATATTCGAGGAACAGGTTCAGCTTTTCCGTTCTCCGGGCGAGCAGTTTTTGTTCCGCCTCTGTTTTGATCTCGGCAATACTCGGAAGAGCCGGTTCCGCAGGCGAGGTGTCCGTTGAAACACGGGGAGTCTGTTTCGGACTGGCGATTTGCCGGTTCTGGAATCTCTTCATCATCCAGGGAATGAGGGATTCTCCCAGTATGGCCCAGATAATCAGATACAGAACGACGCAACACCCCATGACGATCACAAACACGAGATTCGCCGTACCATTGTCTACCCCTTTGGCCAATGCCACAAGGCGTATGAGCGTGGCAATAGCCAGACAGAGAACCAGTGTAATCGCCCAGGGAATAATCGGGCCGTCGCTTATCTTCTTCTTGTCCATACCGATACAAAGATAGCATTTTAATCGAGAAAACCGATCATCTCCTTTTTCAGGTCGTCGTCGATGGTCCGATAACGGGCAAAGGCTCGGCTCCCCTCTTTGTGGCCGCTCAAGGCTCCGACCAGATTGGGATCTTTGACCTTCTTATAGATATTGCCGATAAAGGTGCGCCGGGCCATGTGTGATGAGGCTACCTCGTACAAAGGACGCTGTATCTCCTGGCGGGTCTGTTGGTCGAGTACCGTGACCATGCGGTCCAACCCTGCCCGGCGAAAAGCCTCCTTGATCTTGCGGTTGTAGTCCTGCTCCGTGTTGAAAGGAAACAGGCTTTCACGGTCCGGATCCCGGTATTTGGCAATCAACCGCCGGGCCGTCTCGTTCAAGGGTACCCGAACGGTGATGGGCCGATCCTCCTTGGTTTTTCGGGGAATGTACTCGATGGCTCCGTCGATCATGTTTCGGTGGGTCATTTTGTAGAGGTCGCTGACCCGGCAACCGATCAGGCATTGGAAGACAAAGATGTCACGCTGCGTCTCCAGATCCTTGTTGTCGGACAGGTCGGCCTCGAACAGCTGATTGCGCTCTTCGTTGCTGATGTAGATTGGTGTTCCGTAGACGATCTCTCCGATGGTGAAATGTTTGAAGGGATTGTTGGTCGTGTATCCGTTGTCGATCGCCCAGAGGAAAAATGCCCTGAAGCGGGTCAGCATGTCCGAAACGGTATTCTGACCGCGAGGCAGCGGCATCCCTTTCGGCACTTCATTGCCCTCGGCATCGAGTCTTGGAGGCCGTTTGCGCTTGGGTGTTTTGACCGCTACCTTGGCAGAATAGGGATATTGCTCGTAAATCTCCGGATGTTGCAGGAATATCTCCGGTTCGCTGAGCAGGAACTCTTCGATTTGCCGCAATATATCCGGGGTCAGACTGGTGAATGAGAGTGTAAATCCCCGGCTTGCGGTTGCTTTCCGGTACAACTCGAAACGATGCAGGCAGCGCACCAACACCCGAAAGTTCTTCAATCGGTTTTCAGACAGTTTGTGTGCTGCCAGGTAGATGTCGATTACATCGAAAAAGGACTTTTCGTGAGCCTTCTTCGCTTTGGTCGGTTTGTGGAACCGCTTGACGAGACTTTGCAGATAGGCCCGCGTGATGGCGGACTTGTCGGGCGCCGTGTTGATCTCCTGCTCTAGCAGGTCGGTCAAGGCTTTAAGCTTGGAGCGTTTCTCCAGAAGTCGTTCGCGCTCCTCGCCCTGAATCAATGGAATGTTGATGTCGTTCTTCTTGCCCCAGCGTTTGCGGTCGATCCATATTCCGGAACCGATACGCAGCCGAATGTCCCGCGAGACATAAAGCCGCAGATTGATCTCCGACTCTCCCGCGCTGTTGGTTGTTCCGCTGATGTAATAGTTGGTCTGTGCCATACCTTGAAACTCTGTGTTTCAAAGGTAGGTAATTCCATTGAGACGCGCAACTTTTCGTGTCCGCATTTTGTCCGCATTTTCAAAAAACGATGGAAATAGCATCCATCAGAATCCAAGCGAATTCGTTCTTTATATATTGATATACAAACTATTATGATTTATTTCCGATTTTATTGATTTGCGATATTTTTGACTGTTCAAAACCGGCTCCGGGTACGAAAAAGCAACTGCTTGTTGAACAGGCGGTTGCTTT
>ERZ1027061.238-NODE-238-length-24779-cov-6.031508_pt1 | contig 24779 bp, 6 predicted proteins | sample MGYA00519283_ERZ1027061 | MGnify/ENA primary metagenome ERZ1027061 (study PRJEB26926, sample SAMN06164849) | human gut metagenome | biome: ENVO:00009003; feature: ENVO:2100002; material: ENVO:00002003 | host: Homo sapiens | place: USA | collected 2012 ... | reverse complement strand
ATACAACTTTTATTTATAAAAGTAAATAAGAAGTGCATACGCACGCAAAATGAAAAATAAAATATCGTATGAACGTCGCATTTTTGATAATAAGCGCAATATCCGTCGTCTTGATGATTGCCCGCGCGCCCGAAGCCGCCTTCCCGACAATGATTGACGGAGTTACGCACGCAATCGAATTGTCAATCAAACTTTGCGCGATATATGCGGTATGGCTGTCCGTTTTGAAAATGGTCGAAGCGACTTCGCTTGACAAAAAACTCTCCAAACTTCTCCGCCCGATCGTGCGCAAAATTTTCAAAAACGAAAGCGACGAAGCGTACGATTATATCTCGATAAATCTTGCGGCAAACATGTTCGGTATGGGCGGAGTCGCAACGCCTGCCGGCATAAAAGCGATGAGCGCAATGAGCGACGGTAGCGATAGAGCAAGCGACAACATGATTATGCTTTTGGTGATAAACGCAACGTCGATCCAACTTATTCCCGCAACCGTCATAGCAATGCGCGCGGGTGCAAATTCTCAAAGTCCGTCGGACATAATTTTGCCCACTCTGATATCCAGCGGTATAGCAACGCTTGTCGGCGCAATAATGTGCAAGGTGCTCTCGTTGAAAAAAAGCAATTTTAACAAAACCAACAAAACAAGCACTTTATTTACAACAAAAGAGAGGATAAAACCCTCTTTTTGCGGTTATAGTAAAAAATCTCGTCGAGGTGCAAAATGAACGTAAGCACGTACGTATTGCCGGTTTTGCTCATTGCGCTTATCGTCGTCTGCATTGTCAAAAAGGTGAAAGTGTACGACTGTTTTTTGCTAGGCGCAAAGGACGGATTGAACCTTGTTATAGATGTGTTTCCGTATATCGCGTCCATATTCGTGTGTATCGAACTGTTTAAGGCAAGCGGACTTTCAAGCACGATTTCCGCTTGGCTTGCAAAGCCGCTTTCGTATATCGGCATACCGAGCGAAGTGACGGAAATCATACTTCTCGTTCCCCTTTCGGGCAACGGCACGATTGCCCTTTTGGACGGCATATTTCAAAAATACGGCGCGGATTCGTATATAGCGAGATGCGCGGCCGTGATTGCAGGGGGAAGCGAAACGATATTTTATATTTGCGCGGTGTACTTTTCCGCTTGTAAGGTGAAAAAACTGCGTTACGCTATCCCCGTGTCTCTTTTTTGCACGCTGCTGGGAGCTTTGATTGCTTGCGCACTCTGCCGTTTTATGTAAAAAAGAACGCCTTTTGCAAGGCGTTCTTTTTGTTGTGCACTAAATTATTTTGCGATGACTGCGTTGAGCTTTTCAACGAGTTCGTCAACGTTGATGCCGTGCACCGCAGCTGCCTCTTCGAGAGTTTCGCCGTGCGCGAGCATGCAATGCAAGCAGTGCATACCACTCTCTTGCAACACTTCTGCGAGTTTATCGGGATCGCCTTGTGCGAGTACGTCGATGATGAGCATGTCTTTTGTTACCATGGTTGTTACCTCCTGAAAGATATGTAAATTTTGATTATTCGAATTGTCCGCTCAACCAAGCCCACACAAGCAGAGCGATTACGCCGAGCGCAAGAAGCACCGCAATCGCAACTCTGATCGGCGACACGGGGGATTTGCCCGTGGATTTGCCCGTTCTTCCGTTGATGATAAAGCGGTAACCCTTTTTGCGATACATATACGCGCAAACCCAAAGAGGCAGAAGCATATAATGGAATTGTGTGCCGGAATAGGTGGTGTTTACGTTTAGATACTCCACGACATCCGCACAATAGCTATCGATAATGCGTTTGCGAATCGTATCGTCCATTTGCCCTTTCGCAACACCGAATCCGTCCTGCAAAGACGTGTCGTACCTCTCTGCCACAAAGCCTGCGATGTAGTCTTTGTTGTATGATTCGAGATTGTCGGTGTCGTATGGCAAAATCTTGTTTAGTTCTTTTTGGTTGAGTTGAGTGCTTGCTTCGACGGCGACGTTTTCAAAAGAGTTTTGCGTATTGCCGTTGATGTTGTACCATTCTATGTACGTTTCCACGCGGCGATCTTTTCCGCTGCCCACCGTTCTTGTGCGTCTTTTGCCGACTCTTCCGTCATAAGTGGAAAAAGCATCTGTCGAAAAAGCGTAAGACGGGATGTAAACGCCTTTGAAATTTTCAACCTTGAAACTTTTTTTGAGATTCCACGGCGCAAAAAGTTTCTTTTTTATCCACTTTTTGCCTGCGGTTGACGCCTGCTGTTGCGAGAGCGCAAACGGAAGGATGCTGTCCGGTTTCAAACCTTTCATGTCATCTATCTCAACAACATTCGTCCCTCCGCAATACGGACACTTGATTGCCGTATCAAACGACGAAAGTTTGACTTCTGCGCCGCAGTTCGGACATTTGTATGTCGAATCGTCAAACTTCACTTCCCCGTCCTTGACAGACGCGAGATAATCGCGTTTGAAACTTATCTTTTTATCGATCGAACGAGTTGCATCGCAATATGAACAATGAAGTGCGCCCCTTTCGGGATCATATGTCATATCCGCGCCGCAGTTTGTACATTTGACGACCGCCGTATTGTTGTAGTTGAAAACGTCTGCCATATAATAAACACTCTTGATTGTCTATCAGTCTATTTTTGCTCCGCATTCGGGACAGAATTTCATGCCCGATTTGACTTTGACTCCGCATTTGGGGCATGTTGCACTCATGGGCTGTCCGCATTCGGGACAGAATTTCGAATTTTGAGGAACTTCGGCACCGCACTTCGAGCATTTGCAAGTGGCTTCGCCGCCCACTTTCGCTCCGCATTCGGGACAGAATTTCGCTCCTGCTTTGACGCTTGCGCCGCATTTTGCACATTTGATTTTTGCGCTTTGCGCTTCATCGAGATTTTGAGCGAACTGATTGCCAACTCTTGCGCCCATGCCGAGACCTATGCCTGCTGCGCCGAACATACCACCCATACCGGGGTTCTTTGCCGCGTCGCGCATTGCCTGTACGGATTCGTATTGAGCGTACTCTCCCATTTTCCCGTCAAACACACCGAGCGTTGTGCGTTTGTCCATTGCCTTTTCGACCGCTTCGGGCAATTTGAAATTGCGCACAAGCACGGAATCGATGTCAAGACCGAGCTCGTTGAATCTTGGCTTTGCTTGAGTGCAAACGGTGTCGCCGATTTCAAGATAGTTTGCCGCAAGTTCGAGCGCGGGGATTTCGCACTCGCCGAGCATGTCGGTAAGTTGCGCAAGCACGATTGATTTGAGATGTTCCTCGATGTCCTCCGTCTTGAACGAATGAATCGTGCCAAAGCACTCTTTCATAAACAATTCGGGGTTCATGACGTGGAAGGAATATTCGCCGTGGCCTGCGATACGAATCATTCCGAAATCCTTGTCGCGCATCATAACGGGATTTGGCGTACCCCACTTCATTTGCGTAAATCTGCGCAAATTGACGTAATATACGTCGATTTGTTTGGGGTTTTCAAACGCATATTTCCAGTTTGCGATTGCGGTAAGAACGGGGGTTGAACCTTCATCGAGTTTCCAGCTGCCCTCGGTGAACACGTCGCATACGCTTCCGCGATACACGAAAATCGCCGCTTGCGAAGGACGGACGATAAGTTCCGACCCTTTCATGATCGCATATCTGTCGTCGTACTCAAATTTTTTCACTATAGTATTTTGAGAACTGTCTTCCCATTGAATGACTTTGAGGAGTTGTCTTTTGATAAGTCCCATAGGGCCCTCCGATTTTTGTTTTATTATATGTATTATATCACAAGCGATGATTTTTTCAATAAAAATTTCTTATAACTATGCATCCTTGAAAAAACACACCCGAAATCATTGTGATTTTCGGCAATTTTGCAAATGATTTTTGCTTAGCGACAAACTTTGCCGCAATCGCCCGCTTTTCGATTTAACGAAAAAGCCCCGCTTTTGCGAGGCTTTTTGCGATTGTGTAAATTAGCTCGATTAATACCTTATCAGATCTCGATAGAAACCGTGTCGGTAACAAATTGCGCGTCGGGGATTGTTTGTCCTGCCTTTACGACACCGCTCACGGCGTCTGCGCTCGTTGCAACCTTCGATGTAATAACCGTGCCGTTGTTGTCGACGACAACGCCGACTGCCGCACGAAGTTTGTAGGTTATCTTACGGTTGGACGACGTCGGAAGAGTAAATGATCTTGCGCTGTCAACAGACGTAAACATAACCGCATAGCTTGCGATAGGCGTGGATCTCGAAGGATCGTTGGACGCATACACATATGCCGTGCCGAACCATACGACGTTGAGTTTTACGGAGCTTACCGTAGCAACCGTCTTGAGCGTGCTACCGCTTCTCAACGAATCAGCTGTTATACCCGTAGGCGCAATCGAGGAATTGATTTGCTTGATTCCGACCGAAATACGCTCTTGATCCGCAAGTTGCACTATTGCGCTCTTGCCATCGGCATTTGTCGTAATACCGCTTGATTTCACGGTGTAAGACGTGTCTGCAGGCATTGAAACGATTGCGTAGAAGAAGTCAAGTGTTTCGTCTATGACAGCGTTGAACACTTCCTTACCGTCTTCGTCGAGCTTAATCTTTCCGGTCGTCGCATCGAATTCGGGAGTCGATACGCCGAACGTCACGATGTAGGCGAACGGCATCGTCAATTTTGACGGATCGTTGGGATCGATGACAAACGATGTCTTGGCAAGGCTGTTGTCAACAAACGACGTATAGATGTCCGTTGTCTTCAAAACGGTGCTGTTTCCGCTCTTTGTCGTCGTTGCGGACGTCATTTCTTTGACAATCATCTTCTTGACGAGGAACGGAATCTTGTAGGATTGTACGTTTCCGTCAACACCGATGAGTTTTGCGGTGACATAAATCAATCCGCCGTTGTATGTCGGTCTGAACTCGTCAAAGCTCCAAACAAGCAAGTGGTTTGCGTCTTTCGTCGTGTAGGTTACGACTTGCGTTGCGTCGCCGTTGCCCGTGCGCTCGTTGAATTTGAGCTCGGTAGGCATTGTGGGTTTGACGTATTCGTACGGATTGACGTATTGTTCAACGCCGCTGTTTGTGCCGTTTGCATAGCCGACGAGGGCTTTGAGCGCACTCTCGTCCGCAATGCTCACAACGCTTCTGTCAAGCACTCTGACGGTGAATCTGATGCGTTGCGTACCTACTTCGTTGGTGCCGTAGTTGTACTCGCCACCGTAGTTGACGATTGCGTATGCGGTGTATTCTCCGCCCGCATAAGTGACGTTGACGCCGCTGAAGTCCCACGTTACCGGCAACTCAACCGTTGCGCCGTTTGCAAGCGTAACGTTGAGTTTTGTCGGGAAGTTGACGTAATCTCTGTCGAGTTCCGCCGCCGTCATTGCGACGTATTCGCCGTTCACAAGCTTGTACGTGCCGTCAAGGTTGTTCTTGACGTATCCGCCGATTGCCGTGCTCGATTTCTCGTAGCGATCTCCGCTATATCCGCTCTTTCTTGCAAACACGTTTGCATTTAAGTACGGATCGATGACAAATTCTCCGTTCTTGAAGAGAGCGTCTCCGTTGCCCGTTACGAGCGTTGCGCTTTCCGTTCTGCTGTTGTTGATGTGAACGGTTACGTCAACCTTTGCGCTTGCGTCGTTGTCCTTAACTCCGCCGGTGAGCGTTGCTTCAACCGCAACGTTGCCGCCTCTGAACGTGTATTTAACGTCTTGTGCGTTCCAGGACACGTTGAGAGTTTGCGTCGTCACGTAGACGAGCAAGTAGAGGTCTTTGCCGTCCGAAGTCTTGAAGTTTTCGCCGATAGTGCTTACGTCGCCGTCGAACAAGGCATAGTTCTTGGTGTCTTGGTTGTAGACGTAGAACTTGACGCCTGCGTAATCCTTCTCGTTTTCGAATCCGCCGTACACTTTGTAGATGCCGGGATAAGTCGTTCCGTCGGTATCCGTGAAGCCGTGGCGTTTCTTGTAGGTGGTGTTGTAATCGTATTGATTTGCGCCAATTGCTTCCTTGCCCTCGTTCCACCACGCATATGCTGTTACGAATTGTGCGCCGACGTAGAAGGTTGCCGTCTTGTCGTAGTTCGCCGTGTTGTAGACGGAGTTTTCACTGTCGGTGTACACGTCCTTGTTGTACTTGTACGAACCGACGGACATATCGTTGTAAGCAAGGTCGCTGTTGGTGAGCGTAACCTTGGATACGCGAATCTTGATCGTCATCTCGAAGGAAGGCATGACTTCGGAGTTCTTTTCTTCGCTGTCCCGCACGTGGACGGTCATCTTTCTGTCGAGCGTTGAGCTGAGGTTTGCAAGATCTCTTGCCGTGGGCGCGTTCTCGTACGAAATGAAGTAGTTGCCCTTGTCGCCGTTTGCAAACGTGAGCGTCATTCTGGACGGGAGTCTGTCTGCGCCTGCGTATGCAAAGTGGTTGTAATAGACGTATTCTTCGGGCATACCGGTCGCCTTGGTGTAGACGATGTCGATATACCTGCCGTCCGCCACGCCGCCGTTCATGCCGACGAGCGTATCAGTGACGGTCGAATACTTGCTTTCCGTGTACAAGTATTCGAGTCCCGTTCCGTCGAGCATGAGCTCTGCGTCAACGATCGTACGATCGAGCACCGTGACGGGTACGTTGACGCGTTGTTTTGCGAGCATATATCTTGCTTCGTCCGTCAACTTGAAGTCTTTGTTGTCTCGTTTCATGAAGTCAACGTAGTCCTCGATGGTGACGTAGGATTGGATACCGCTGCCGGTGATGTCAGCCTTGACGTAGCCGCCGTCCACTCTTTCGATGCCGATGACTGCCGTTGCCATGTATGCGGTGTTGCTCGTTCCGCTCTTGATGAGCTTGTCAACGTCTGACCAGTCGAAGAAAGCATCGAACGTGTCGCCGTTGACGGTTGTGATTCTCATCACGTTTGCAAGGTAAGACGCGTCTTTGTGGAGGAACGTGTCAACCACGATGGAGCGATTCTCGTAATCGGACATGTACATGATCGTTCTATCGACGACGTACACTTCGATTTCACCGGTTTCGGTTTGCTCGTGAGCGCCCGCGTTGTATCTGTAAGTTACGGCAACTTTATACTTCTTGCCGAAATACTTGGAGATATTTGCGTAGAACTCTTCGTTGTCGAAGTTGTATTCCACTCTGACGTCTTGCAAAACTTCGCTGCCTGCGACTTTGACCTTTTGTACGCTGCCGTTTGCAAAGAGCGTGCTTGCTTTCGCATACGGATCGAGTCTGTAAGATTGACCGTTTGCAAGTCCTTCGATGCCTGTCGTCGCAACGGTGACGTTTGCAACCACGTTGCTTGAAAGTGCGACTTTGTCGCCGTCCATGCTGGTGATTGTGAGCGTCATCTCGCCGTTGTAGCCGCTTTGAGCCGTGTAATCGTTGCTCCAAGCAAGCGTGACGGGGATTTCCTTTCCGTTGACGCGGAGCGTCGTGGATTTGAGCAAGCCCTTATAGAAGTTGTCCGCCGTCAAGTCTGTCGCGAAGCCTTCCTTATAGCTTCCGCTTATACCGTCGAGCGTGAAGTCGTTGTTGATCGTGACGGTGTAGTCAAACGTGATGTCGTTGCCTGCAACGTAGTTGCCGAGCACGTACGCCTTGCGTGTGAACGAACCATTCTTGATCTCTTCTGCCGTCGGCATGCTTGTGTCGAGCCAATGAAGCGGTACTTTGTGATAAGTCGTGCCGTCCACCGTGACGGTTGCCGTCGTTGCGAACGTGAACTTGTCGAACACGTCGTATTCGTTGCTCATACCGTCGGGCACTATATCCGCCGCTGCGTTGAAGCCGTCGAGATAAATTCTTGCAGTGAAGCCGTCGGCTTGCGGATAGCGGATTGCAAGTCCGTCGAAGAAGAAGTACTTGCGTTCGACGTAAGAGCCGCTTTCGTCGGTGACGATTTCGTCTTTGCTCGGTGCCGCATAATCGATCCACTTGATTGCAACGTCGATTGCGCCCTTGCCTTCCGCAGTCTGTACGTTTGCGGATGCAGGCAACTTCCACTCGTCGTAGACGTTGTAGCCGAGGCTCAAAACTTCTGCGCCTTCGCCTGCCACTCTGCCGCCGAGGGTCGTAAGTTTGCTTTCTCTGTCGGTAAGCTTGCCGCCCGTAAACGCATAAGACGGGATATTGACGTTGATTGCAACCTTGTTGTTGCCGATCAATGCGTAGATCGTTTGCGAGATGCCGTTGTAGTTTGCATCGGACACGACGGATTCAAACGCTCTGACGTATGCGATATAGCTGTCGCCTTTGACGAGGTCGACAAGCACCGGAGTGCCGTTTGCAACGTCGCCCCAATCGCTCGTCTTGAAGTAGTCGGAACGATTTTGTGCAAAGTTGATAGGATCGATACCGAACGCTTCGCCGTCAATGACGTGCGTTTGTTGATATACGCTGCCGGTGTAGTTGTTCTTGTCGGCAAGTTTGGCTTTAAGCTCTGCCGTCATGCCGTTCACTCTAATGTACGAAGCAAGGTCGCCGATTGATTCGTCATAGAAGAAGTTGACGCTCTTGACGGTTTGTTGTTCGACACTCAAACGGAGCGTGATCTTTTGAGCTTCGTAAATCGCATTGCCGTTTTCGTCCGTTTTGCCGGTGTTGACAAGTGCGAGATCTTTGCCGTCCGCATCCTTGACTCTTGCTTCGACTTGTGCGTAAATCGTGCCGCCGTCAAAGATATTTTGCTCTGCTTTCACCTTCGTACATGCCGCGTTGGTGTAGTACGTCACCGTGCTCCAATCGGGGTACATGGTGTGCGTTGCCGAACCGAAAGACACTTGATATCTCTCGTGCTCTTCACTCTCGACCCAAGTCGGGTTGAGCGTATCTTCGTGCGACACCGTCACGTTGAGCGTGGACGGAGAGAGCGCGTTGACTGCAAGCGGCACGTAAACTTCTTGCTTGCCGCTGAACTCTGTGCCTATCGTGAGTTTGACGTAGAGCGGATAGCTTCTGGAATTGCTGTATCCGTTGAACGTGATTTCGTCGGACGTAAGTTTGTGCACGCCGTTGTTGTACGCGTCGTAGTAGGTTTCGCCCGCCTTGATGAACGGAGCTTCAACTTGAAGCGCGCTGCCGACGCTCAAAGTCTTTGCGACTTTGTTGCCGCTTGCGTCTTTGACGTAAATCTGATAACTGTTGCCGAGAGATTCTGCCGTTATCGTCGAGTATTGATATTGATCGAAGGTCACTTCGCTGACCATGGAATCGAACACGAAGGGCTTGACGACGATTCTGACGTTGACTTCCTGTGCAAACTTGCCGACGTAAGTTTCGCTCTTGCCGATAAATCCGACTTTGTCTGTCGTTGTGAGATTCTTTGTCACCGACGTGAAGATGCTGAATCTTTCGCCGCCGACTTTTGCCTTGACGGTGACGTCAATGCCCTTGTAGAAGTTGACTTTTCCATCTTGCTTAATCGCATCGATTGCCTTTGCAAGTTCGGTGGTATCCCACTCGACGTCGTAGCCCGTCATCGAGCTTTCGGTGACAAACTTGCCGTTGACGTACTTGAAGGAGTTGAGATATGCAACGAGATCTTGCGTGCTTGCGTCGACGGACATAGAGTCGATTTCAAAGATCGTCGTGTAATTGCCGTTGCTGTCGCGCTCGCTCTTGAAGGACACTTGCGGTGCGGACGAATCTTTGGACGTGCTCATCGAGGTAAGTCTTGAAATCTTGTAGTTCTTTGCAGTGAGCGCAATAGTGTCCTCAACAGCCTTTCCGAGACCCCATTGATACGTGAAGCCGACTTTGACGACGTTGCTTTCGTCACCGCTCTTCCAAGACGTCGAACCTTGCCAATCGTACTTGAAGTCGTCGGTGTTCCACTCGATCGTGCCTGCCGGGAATTGTCTGCCGGTGGGCAACTTGCTGCGGTCGAGCACGTAATACGTTGCGTCGCCGACGGTGATCGTCTTGTAGACGTCTTTGCCATCCTTGCTTTCGGTCACAAGACCTGCGATATACGCCGGATAGAGCACGTACTTGTTGCCGTCTTTGTTGAGGTTTGCTGTCGCACCTTTGTCGATCTCCGCTTGCGTGGGTTGAGTGAGAATCTGATATCCGTTCTCGCTCGGAGCGCCGCTTATCGGGTTGATAACCGCGTATGCCATGTTGCCCAAGCTGTCCGTCATGTAGGTGCCGAACGTGTACTTGCCGCTGGAGAAGGCAATTCTCACGAGGTCGGGAAGCTCTGCCATATACTTGGAGCTTTCCGTGTCGATATCCACGCCGAGAGCCTTTTCGCTGTACGAACCGTCGTTGTTTCTATAGAATCCTTTGACGGTTTGCAATTCCTTGTCGTTGGTGACGTAGACGGGGATTGCGTAGAGCACCGTGTTGAGCGCATAGCCGTACACGTAGCCTGCAAGACGTCTGCCGTTTTCGTCCGCCGTTTCGGAATTTGCCGCCGTCAAATCGACGGACGCCGCATCCCAAACGATATAAGTACCCGTTGCGTCCTGATATTGACTACCCGCGTTGTAGGACGTCATTTGTCTGTCCTCAATCCAAATCGGGAAGTTTACGGTTGCTTTTTGCGGGAAGAGCGTTGCGTCAAAGAAGAAACTGTCTCTGAGTTCAAAGTCTTTTCTTGCGCCGCCTGATACCGCATATCCCTTTCTGGTTGCAGGATCTTCGATAACGATTTCCGTCGGAGGCTCAACGCCGATGTTTGCCGCACTTTCGGAGTCGTCGAATTGCAACATGCCCGACGTGAACGAACTTTCATTGAAGCTGTACGGCGTGATGCGAATCATGAAGAAGTCCCATGCCTCGTTGATGTCGGTCGTAGTGCTGTTAGAGCTGCCTGCCGCAACTGCACCGCCACCGCCTGCAACGGTCTTCATGTTGTTCTTGTCGGTGGTCTTGGCTCGGTTGTACTTCATTGCCGTGCCGATACCGTTCTTTTCGCCGTTGACCTTGATTTCAATCGCTTGAATACCGGGTTTTACGGTTTTGTCGCTTGACAAACCGTACTCGCTTGCCGTCGGATTGAGATCGATGTAGATGTTGATGGACGGATCGATTTCACCGCTTGCGAACGGAATCGGAAGGATACCGCCGATGAGTTTGTTGAGGTCTTGGACGATTTCACTTGCAAGGTATTGGATCGTTCCCCACGGGAGCGACACTTTTGCCGCGTCGAGAGCGAACATCAGCGCCCACTTGGTCAGTGTGACAGGAAGCGATCTTGCAAAGGGTTCGACATATTTGACTTTTTCTTGCGTAGAAGCGTCTCTCTTCACCAACTCGTCGAGTCCGTTGTAGAACTTTGTAATTTCGTCTGTATCGCCGATTCCATCAATCAGATACGACTTCAGTTTGCTTCCGCCGTCTCCGACTTTGTCAACATCGCCGAAATACGGCTCGCCATCATTGCTGTCGATCTTGTCTTTCATCAATCCCATAAGAATCGATGTAACCATAATCATCAGCTCGTTGTAGGCATCTTTGTTGAGTTTGACTTTGAGAGATATCTTACCTGCGCCGTTTGACACTTGCGTCGCGCCGTCAAAGTACGGCCAATATTCGTGGTCGTTGAACAGGTTGACGTCAACACTCTTGATGAGGTTTTCAAGTTTAAGCGGATAGGTATACGCTGTCTTATCCGAATTCCAACCGCTTGCCGCCGTCGTCGAAACGTTGTCTGCCGCAGTCTTTGCGGACGGATATTCATAGGTTGAATCGTCGCCGTCCGTTCCGCTGACGAGTTGGAGGAGCGGCGAGCTTCCCATCATACCACCGAGATCGAGGCAGTTGAGTGCGGAAATCAATGGGACAATCGCACCGACCAAACCGCCCGTCGGGAGCGAAAGGTTGGTGACAAAGATGTTGTTGCCGCCCACTATCGCCGAAAGACCCGTTTGAGCATTGTTGCTCTTCAAGTCAAGACGAATGTTGTAGTTTCTATCGCTGTCCGTATATTCTTTAAGGTTGGTTGCCGTGAGAACCTTTCTGCCGTTAAGCGTGATGGTCGAATGATCGTATGCCGTTGATACGTTTCTTGCTTGACGCAATTGCCACACTTTGTTTTGAATTTCGATATTCAAGCCCGGCTTCAGGTTGTCGATGGCGTTTTGGACAAGGGACATCAAACCGGACGTCTTGGAGAACGTCAAGCCTGCATAACCGGTCTTCACCGAATTGATGAGTTTTTCGCTGTCAACCTTGCTTTCGCCGAAGCCGAGAGACACGTTCTTGATTGCAACGTTAGCACCCGTGCCGACGCTGTCGAGCTGAGCGTTGAGGTTGATGGATTCAAATCCGCTTTCACCGAGATTGATATCGAGTTTGACGGACTTGATTGGCGGAAGCGTTATGTCGCCGAGATCAATGCCGAGCATGCCGATGAGCGTTGAGATAAACGCACTGTCGAAGGACATGCCGAGACGTCCGTTTTCGATATCGACTTGCAAATACAACGCATTGCCTGCCGCCGCCTTTGCTTCCGCACTTGCGTCTGCGTCCGAAGTCGTTGCGTCGGAGCTTACGCTTGCGCCGGATGCGATTGCCGCATCATAGCTCGGAGTTGCGCCGAGCAATCCCGCAATGCCTTGGAACTTGATCTTTCCGAGTCCCAAGCCGGTTGCGTCGATGTAGATTGCATCCGAATAGATTTCATTCTCTGTGTAAACGGGGCTTGTTGCCGCGCCGAGTTCCCATCTGCCGTCCGATTGCTTCATAAGTCTTGAAGAACCGAGATAGTAGAGGCTGAGAATGGTTGAGTTGATAGGATCGCCTTCCTTGATGTCGACTGCGATGTCACTGAACAAGATGCCGCCGATGCCATATGCGAGGATAGGCGCAAGATTGATGTTCGCCGCAATGTCGATTGTGAAGTTTATGGCTTCGCTTGCCATCGTGATGTTGATATCCGCAAGCGTGTACTTATAGTACGTCGTAGCTGCCGAGTAGGTCGTGCCCGTGTAAAGCTCGTATGCGTCGCCGTTCTTGACGTAGACTTTGCCCTCGTATTGAGTTCCGCCGTCGTAGAGCGCGCCGTTGCTGAGCGTAAGCGCGGTGAACTTGCCGAACATGGATTGTCCGCCGAGGAGGTTTTCAAACAAGGAGATAACCCAGCCTGCAAGCGAATCCGAATAGCCTTCGTCACCGGGTTTGAGGTTCTTTGAAGTCATTGTGAGTTCCAAAGAAGCACTAAGACTGATTGTGGGCAGCTTGAGAGACGAGATGTCAAACGTACCCGTACCGCCGATCAGGCTGTTGAGGTCGAGCGACAAGATTTCGATGTAGCCTTGCGGTACGTTTGCGGTCTTTGCAAGTTTGTAGTAAGTCTTGCTCGAATCGACCGCCGCCGTGTCCACAACATAGTTGCCGCTTGCGTCTTTAACGTATTTGTCACCCGTGAATGATGCAAGTTCGTCGGAAGTGAGTGCCTTGTAGAAGTTCTTTCTCTCTGTCGAAAGGTTGAAGGTTTCCGCAATGCCCTTGCTTATATCTTTGGTGATTTGCGCCGCAGGTATATCGAGGCAGAAGTACAAGCCGTCGCTCAATCTCAGATTGAGGCTGAACTCCGTCTTTCCGCCGAGCGAATCCATTCTGAAGAGCAAATCGCCGATGTCGGGGAGCAAATCTTTTTGTTCGAGACCGCGGATTTGCATTATCTTCTTGTAGATTGCGTTGATGAGGTCTGCGTTGAGTTGCATCAAGAGTTTTTGAGGAGTTACGTTGATCATGAAGTATGCGTAATCTCTCAAATGATCTTTGTTGTTTTCAATCGTCTTGATGTCGGAGCTGTTTGCAACGCTTGCGCCCGTGGCACCGCTCTCTTCACTGCCGTTCAGGAACTTGCCGAGAACGCCTTCGAGCAATCCGTCGAGATTGAGGTCGGTCACCGCAATCTTAGCAGTGTTGCCGAGGATGCCGCTGAGGTCGACGTACACGGAGTTTTCGATGAGGTAAACGCCGAGCAAAGTCTTCTTCGCAGACGTGCCGTCCGTGCCCTTTGCGTTCTTGTTAAGTTGCAAGCCGAGTTCGACTTTGAAGTTTTTGACATCGATGTTCGCAACAAGGTCGAGCGTGAGGAACGCACCGAGGTCGTTGCCGAATTCGTTGACGATGTTGAGTTTGAGCGTAGATCCGCTGATTGCGCTGTCGGGGCTGATAAGTCCCATAATCATATCGAGGATTTCGCTCAAATCGATAATGTTTGCGTCGCCTGCTTTGCCGCTGCCGTACAACGATACGTCAATGGACATTTCAAGATGTGCGGTTGCGTTTTGCAATCTCACGTAATTCGAATATGATGCGGCATAATGAGTCAAATCTTTGTCCGCTTCGGTTGCAAGACGATAGATTTCGCCGTCCTTGACGTACTTTCCGGTTGCAGATTCGACGTATTTGATTGTTCCGTCCGCATTCTTGTCGGCAAACTTGCTGTCTTTGTCAACCGAGAAGTCTTTGTTGACGGTTGCGTAGAGTTTGCCCAGAGAAATCGCGATTGCAAAGTCGCCTTGTTTGAGGTATGCGCCCTTGCCTGCGCCTTCGTGTTTGACAAACGTGTTGCTTGCCGCAACGTAGTCGTAGGTGTCGCCGTCCCATGCGGGATATGCATACGCAACGAGAGCGTAATCGTCCGTGGACATAAGCACGTAGGTGTGGTCATTGTCTGCGCCACTGCCGACAGTGTAGTTGCCGTTGCTGTCTGTCGTGAACGTCGTGCCCGACCAGTTGCTTCCCTTGAAGTACCTGCCCTCTTCGCCGTACATAGCGTTGAAGTTTGCGACGGTTTCATACACAAGCGTGCCGACTTTGAAACCGAGATTTATGTCGACGCTGGGCGAGTTGCCATAGAAGTTGATTGTGATGCCGCTGGTGTCTTTGGTGTCTGTTGTGCGCAACTTGGGCAAGAATTCGCCTATGCCTTGCAGAACCGCGCTGTCGCTGTCGGCAAGCATACCGATGAGGTCTGCGATGAGAGTTTCGTTGAGGCCGACGGTGATGAAGTCGTTTGCGATGAGCAATCTGCCAAGCACGACATTGAGAACGCTCCAGATGTTTGCGGGAATCATGCCCGTGTTGACTTCCTCGTCTGCCGCCATTGCCGCAACGGACGCTTGTGCGGAAGCGGTCGTCGCACTCGAACCGAGAATGCTTGAAAGATCGAGTCCCTCTATAACGCCGTAGGAGAAGAAGTCGCCCCAACCCACGATGTCACCGATTTCGCTTGCGTCGAGGTTGAGATAGAGCTTGCCCTCTCTGATTTCCACCCACAACAACGCCTTGGGTTGCGCGTCGCCGTGGAAGTTGGTCACGTAGGTCAATTCGAGATAAATCTTTGCGCCTTCGAGAGCTTGCAAAATGCCGACGCTCTTGTCGCCCGCAATCATCTTGACGAGATTTGCCAGTTTGAGATACGCCTTGAGATCGACGTTCAAGCCGATAAAGCTCTCGAATTCCTTGTTGTTTTTAAGTGACGTCGCAACAAAGTAGAGGTACTCTGCAATCTGGTCGCTGCCAATGAATTTGGTGAATTGATACGTCCAGTTGATGACGTCGTTGAGCGTCATCTCGATGTTGAGGTTTGCACCGAGTTCAACGCTGTCAAGCCCCGCAAGGACGCTTGTCACGTCAAACTCACCGCCGCCGAGCAAATCGCCGAGATTGAGCGAAAGTGCCTTGGTGTAGTTGGTGAAATCGGTGACTTTCTTGTACACCGTGCCGGTGTAAGTGTCGGCCTCTTCCATATCGGTGTAGCCGTTGCCGTTTGCGTCGATTGCTTCGTATGTGCCGTCCGCAAGCTTCTTGTATTGCAAATTGCCCTCGCCCGTGAAGCCTTGCAAATTGTCCTTTGTGGTCTTGACGTAGTTGCTGTTGCTGTCAACGATGTAGAGCGTGCCGGTGAACGTTGTAAATTGATTGGTCTTGACAAGTTCTCTGTAACTGCTGTTCTTGACGTTATTGTTGCCCGCGATATCGTTGAGTCTTTCGTGGACGGGCATATAGATGCCGTCAACGTCAGTGTAAACGATGCCGTCGTATGCGTATTGTCTTGCTTTTACGACTTCGCTATACACGGGCGCAGCCAACATATATCTGTCTTCCGGACCCGCAATCGAGCCGTCGTTGCTCTTGTAGATTGCATATTTGCCGCTTGCGTTTTCCGTTGCGGTGTACGTGCCGTCGCCGTTGTCGGACAAATCGTATCCGCCGTTTTCTTTTGCGTAATACTCGTTGCCGTCAACGCCTTTGTAAAGACGCACGTAATCTTTGTTTTGGAAATTCTTTCCGTAGTAGTTGGTGTAATCGTTGTTGTCGTTATCGCGATAGAAGCTTGCATAGTAGAAGATAGCGTTCGAGCCTTGTTGCATTGCCAAAATGTCTTCTTTTCTGCCGAAGTCTATGGATGACGACTCACCTGCAACGCCGTTCAAACCTTGGATGTTGAGACCGAGGTCGAACATGGGGACGTCGCCCTTCTCGTTGAAGAGAATTGCACCGATCGTAATGTCGTACGGATTGAGATTTTGTTTGATATAAACCTTGAGGTTGGGCAACATATCCGCAATGCTTGCACTGTCGGGCAAAAGTTCTGCAAGCAAAACTTTCGCAAATCCGGACGTAACGTTTATTGCGATTGCGTTTGTGAATATGTTGAGGAACAAACTCGTGGATGCCGAGCTTTGCTTGTCGGGGTTCTTGTCCGTCACTTCGTCGGATGCCACGGATGCGTCGGACGCATCGCCTTGGATGGCTTTGCCGACAATTCCCGTCAGCACGTCTTCAAGAGGATACTCGCTCATATCCACGAAGAGTTTTGCGTCTTTGCCGAGCAACGCTTCCGCATCGATATAAAGACCTGCTTTGCTTGTGTCTTTGTCGTTGTCGTAGTAGATGCCGAGAATGTGCGGTTTGGTTCCGTCAAGCAACTTGCCTTCATAGTTGTTTGCATCTCTGTTTGCACTCGTGACGTAGTTGCCGTTTTCGAGCAAATCGTTTTGTTCGCCCCAAACGTCGATTGCGACGTCGAGGTCACGCACGTCGATGCTGAACGACGGAAGAATGTAGAGCTTGAAGCCGAGGTTCAGACGAAGCGAGAAGTAGATGTTGAAGGACATATCCTCTGCAATTTGGAACTTGCCCTTCATTGCGCCGAGGATGCTGCCCAGCACGTCGCCGAGTGCCTCGTTGACTCCGTTGTATTTGTCGTCGAGAGTGCTGTTTACCCACACATACAAACCGCCGTTTGCTTTGAGGGTTGATATATTATCCGTAGCCGCCAACTTGACGTAGTCGCCTTGGAATTTCTTGTATGCAATGCTCTTGATGACATCTTCGGTGGGTGCAACTCCGCCGTGCAAGCTCTTGTAAAGCTCCTCGTACACGTCGTACGGGAGATAAATCTTGCCCGCTTCGAGGAAGAGTCTTCCGCTGAGCGTGAGCGAGATGTAGTAGAGATTGTCGCTGTCTACGTACTCTTTGTATTGATAATCGGAGTACTTGGCGTCGCTGAAATCGGGTTGTTTGACAGAGCTTTCTTGTTGAACCTTGACGAAGTATTGATCATCGTCTTTGACGTCGTCGTGCGCAAGAAGCACTTTCTTTTCGGTGTTGTAGGTGTACTTCTTGTAAATGAACGTTCTTTGGATGCGCACGTATGCGGTGCCCGTCCACACGTAGTACTCTGCATTGCCCTTTTCCATCTCGCCGATGAAGTCGGGAAGTTCTGCTGCGCTTGCCGCCGCCTTTTGATACTTGCCTGCCGCGTCTTTGACGAACAAAGTGTCCTCGTCGATTGGGACGTATTTCGATTTATACTCGTAATAACGCGGAGAAGCTGCGTATTTTGCGGTGTCGAACGTGCCTGCGGTGTAATAATCGAACACCCAGTTGTCAGTGCCGTCGGTCGCTTTGTCAACGCTCGTGTAGATGTCCTCGTTCGTGTTGACGTAGCGTGCGCCGGACGCGATGTTGGAAATGTCGTGATTTCTCATTGCGTCTTCGCCCGTGACGTAATTGAACTTGGTCACGCCGACCTTGGGTGCGTTGATAGCAAGCGAAACCTTGTGATTCCACAAATAGAGGTTGATCGAGATAAACTCGTTGCGCGATTTGAGCGGTGTGACAAGCCAGTATGTGAAATTGACCGCTTCGTATTCGCCGCTTGCGTTCTTGAAGTAGAGTTTGGGCACTTTGATCAAGTAATCGTTTTTGAGTTCTTCAACCTTTTCGCAGTTGTTGATTTGAGTTTGAGTTGCGTCCGCATAGAGAACGTATGCGCCGCCGTTTTGCAGTTTGACGAAAACTTCGACTTTCTTTACGTCGTAATAGCTTGCCGTGCCTGCAACGACTTTCTTGTCGTATGCTTCGCGCTCGACTTGGGACATTTCGGACTTTTGCACGTATGCGCCGTCCGCATCCTTATAATACACGCCCTTGTTTTGCGCGCCGACGCCGCTGTACTCGGTGATGTCGAACAAGTACTTGGACTTGGTGAGCGTGTTTTTGAGATCTTTTGCGAGTTTCTTGTATTCCGCAGAAGATTTGTCAAGTCCCGCTACACTGCTCTTGAACTCGTCCACGACCACGTTTGCCTGTGCATAGGAGTATCTCGTGTTGTCGGTGTAAAGCGTAACGTTGGATTGATTCTTGAATTCGTCCGCGTCGAATTGGATAGCGTTCTCGCCCATCACGAGTGAGAGAATGCTGTTGATATAGTCTGCTTGCGCAAGAACCTTGACGTATCTTGACGTAATTTGCAAACCGTATGCAAACGTTCTGATATATCCGAGGATAGAATCGTCTTTGACGAGCGGGAAAGAAATCTTGTCTTTCTTGTCTTCTTCGCCGTTTCCGTCGTTATCGTCAGCCGCCGTCATCGCTTCTTGGGAAGTTGCCGCGATGATGCTGCTCACGAGCTTGCGGATTTCGTTTGCGTCAATGCGCAAAGACGGGATGTTGAAGTAGCTCAAATCCACGAACAAGCCGCCGTTTTCACGCTTGTAGTTACCCTTTTCGTTCTTGTAGCAATAGCTTGAATCGTAGGAGTATCTTGTGCCTGCAAACTCGCTTGCGCTGATGTATTTGTACGTGCCGTCCTCTGCAAGATAGTAGCTGCCGTTCTTGGTTTCGAAATAGTGATCGTATCTCTCGCTCGGATCGACGTAGTGTTCGCTGTAAACGTTGTTTCTCTCCTCGTCGGTAAGAAGCGTGAACGTGCCGCCGACCATGTAGATGCCGAGCATATCGTGATATTCGCTGTCGTTGCCGCCCTTGGTTTGCAATCTAACAGAGAGATTGACGTAGCTTGCAATGTCTGCGATGAGGTTGACAAGTTCGGAAGGCTTGATGTTTTCGATGACCTTTTTGAGCAATTCGAGGACGGTAAACAAATCCATGTCGCCGTCAAATTGGTCATCGTCGCCTGCGTACTTGACAAGCTCCGTGCGCATGTAGTTGAGCAGTGCCGCAATCTGAATATCCGCGTCAACGACGAGTTGGACGGAACGATTTACGTCGCCGCCATCGTCCGCTTGCGCCTTGATGACGAGAAGTTGCTCGTCGGTGAGGCTGGGCAGGAACGCTTTAAGCACTGCGCTCAAATCGATGTCGTTTTCTTTGCCGGCCTTGAATTGCGTGGTGATGTCGATGGTTTCGCTGAGCGTAAATCTATCGACGTCGTCCATATTGGTGTACTCTGCAAGCTCGTCGCCGCTAAGCACGTACGTACGGGAGTTGGTGAATGCGATATCGAGGTTCTTGATCGCAAGGCCGAGCGTAAGCGTCGTGTCGTATTTTGCGCCGTCCGAAACGAAGGATTTGTTTGCGAGTGCGCCCGAAACGAGCTTGTAGATATATTCTGCGTCGTCGCCCGAAACGATAACTTCTTCTTTCGTCGTGCCGAGGACTTCGCTGCCGTCGCCTTTGCCGTTGTCAACGACTTTCATCGCATAGGGTTTGTTTGCGGCTTCGTCGAGCATAACTCTGTATTTTGCATAGCGAGTTACGCCGTCAAGGCTCATGTCGGGAGTGATTGCACGCACATAGCTACCGTTGCTTTCTTTGACGTAGTAGCCGTTTTCGTCCGCTCTGAACACGTAGTACGCTGCGTTCGTATCTTTGAGCTTGCCGACAAGAGCTTCTTTGTCTTGTTCGGATGCCGTATAGACGGAATCTTTGTTGTATCTGTCGCCGTCGAGTCCGAGAGCCACGTCAACGGAGAGGTTGATGCTGTCGGACGTGTTGAGTTCGACTTGCACGCCGCCGTTGATTTCCTGATAGAACAAGTCTTTGATATCGAATCCGAGCAAATCTTCGGGGATGTATTCGAGGATCGTGTCGAAGAGTTGGTTTCCGAGCTTCAAGGTGAACAAGTCTTTGTTGATGAGCATTGAAAGCGCAAGTTCCTTGTCGCTGAGATTGATATCGCTCGTTTGTGCGTCGCTTGCGACAAACGCCTCGTCGGTGGACGCCGCTTGTGCGGAAGATCCTGCCGTGAAGAGAGCTTTTTCGGTGTCGAATTCGATGATGTAATCTTTGAGAATTTCAGCGATATTAAGTCCGCCGATTGCAACCTTTTGGATGTTGAACGCATCTTCGAGGTTGAGGTAGATCGTGTTGTTGACGTAATATGCGCCGAGCCACAAACTTTCGTAACCGGTTTCGGTGACGTTGATAAGCTCGATTTTGAGTTCGGACTTGGTGAGGTCGTAGATATCCACCATGAGCGACACGTCAAGTCTGAAGTGTGCGGAAGAATAACCCTTCGTCGTAGAGGGCATTTCAACCACGATACCCGTGAGGTCGCCTATGATAGAACTCAAAATTCTGCCGAAATCGAGCGTGCCTTCGGTGATGCCGAGTTCGAGTTCGACGGAGAAACCGACGGTGATGACGGTGTCGTAGAACATGTTGGTGGGCACGTCTTGATACGCCGCTTTTTCGTCATCGGTGAGTGCGTCGGTGTATTCGATTTCTCTGTTTGTGCCGTCGCCGTTGTCAACAAGGCGAGAGTGTTCTTTACCGTCGCGTATGTATGCCGGCAACAATTCGTTGCCTGCTCCGAATCCGATATTGATGCCGCCGAGTTTAAGTCCCATGTTGACGCAACCGATTGCTATGTCGAGACCGAGATAGTATTCGTTGATTGCAGAATAGAGGTTGACGGTGCGATAGTACTTGCCGTTTACGTCTTTGACGTAACCGAACTTGCGAGTTTGCACTTCTTCGATCGGACATTCGTTGCCGTTGTAGCGGATGTAAGTGTCGCCTTTGATATACGTATCGGTGACGATTTCGTCGCCGCTTGCGTCCTTTCTGTACATTCTGTAACTACGCAAGCTGATAGGTGTTTCGCTCGTGGCAATCTTCGCATAGTAGTTTGCGTTGGAGTGCACGTACTTGCCTTCCGCTTTGTTGGTGATGTTGTGATATTCGCCAAGAGAAAGCACCGCAAAGGTCTTGCCTTCAGTGAGGTTGCCGTTCTCGAATCTTTGCTTGTTGCCGTAGGACGTACCATCTTCACTTGCGATAACTTCGTAAACGTCGGTGGTGCTTGCCTCATAGTATTCGCCGTTTGCGACGTAGTAGACGTCGTTTGCGATACCGTCGAATTTTTCGTTCTCGTAGTAGGTGTATCTGTCGTTCTTATACTCGTTGTCGAACTTCGCTTTTTCTGTTGCGTCCGTCAAGTCGTCGATCAACTTGTAGACGGGTTCGCCGAGGTCGATACCGAGCGAAATGTTGAACACGTCAAACACGTCTTCGAGCGAGCCGAGGTCGGGCATGAACGTTGCAAGCACGAATGCGATCAACGCTCTTGTGATTTGGATTTGGAATTGAGCGTCGCTGTAAGCCAAAAGGAGAACCGCGTCGCGTTCCGCAGAGCGTTGTACATCGTCGCTTGCGGTTTGTGCGCCGTTCTTTTCTTTGTCGTCTTTCTTGCCGAACTTATCTGCAACTTTCTTTGCAAAGTCAACAAAGTTTTCGATCTTGGAATAGTTTTCCGCAGTGGATACGACTTTGGTGAGGTCGAGATAGAGCGTACCGCCGCTCAAATACAGACCGCCAAGCACCTTGTCGTTGCCGTCTTTCGTGCTTCTTGCCGTGTCGTATTTTGCAAAGTAACCGTCTGGGTTGACTTCGATAAATTCGATTGCGAGTTCTATCTTGCTCAAATCGCTGTTTGCGATAAAGCTGTCGATTGCGCCTCCCGCGGCGAGTCCTTGCAAATCAAGAGCCGCAAGGTCGATGTTTGCCGACACTTTGAGGCCGATACCCGCGTTGAATGCGGACATCGTTTGCAAGTTGATTATCATATCGCGGAATACGCTGGGGAGCAATCCGCCCGCATTGACGACTTCCGCACTTGCGGAATTGAAGTAAATCAAACCGCTCACGCTCAACGAAACGTTTTGATCCTGATAGGTTTCTTGACCGCATCTTGCATAAAGTTTTACTTCGCTTGCAAGAGCGTTGCGCGTTGTGGTGTTGCCGTCCGCGTCGGTTTCCGTGATTGTGATATTGTCGTCGACTCTGGTGTAATACTCGGTGCTTATGGGAGCGTCCGCATCGTTACGGTTGACGTAGAGATCTCTTGCGGAGTCGTAAACGTATTCGCCGTTGGGATCGAGGTCGTATCTGACGGAATATGCGTATTGCTTGCCGTCCTCGCCTGCTTTTACGGTTGCGAATGAGCGAGAATACATGCTGACGCCGCTCAAATCTTCTTTGGTGTAACGAACCGTGCCTTCGGGCAAGACTTCGCCGTCTGCGATAAGTCTGTATTCGCCAGTCGTTTCGTCAAACACGTACGCACCCTCTGCGTCGATATTGAAGTTCGGCTTGCGATACATGCCGGTTTTGAGCAAGTATTCGCCGTTTGCGTCCTCTTTGAAGGTGTAGTAAATGCCGTTGTTCTTCGGTTCGGTTTCTCTTTGATAGCTTTCGCCTCTGAATCCGCCTATGATTGCAACGATATTTGCGATGTAATCGTCAAGAGAGATAAATTCGAGTCTTTCGTCGTTGTCGAGAAGAGTTTGATACGTATCGACGCTTTCGAGATCGACTTTCGCGTCAAGACCGAGGTTGAGATCGATGGTGTATTGTTTGTTCGTGCCGTCCTCGTTCTTTTTGATCGGATCTTTCTTGTTTGCAAGAGCGAGTTTAAGTTGCAACGCAAGAGCGTCGTTCAATCCGCAGTATGCAAACTTATCCGTTTGCGGATAGAGGTAGAGGCCGCTTTGCGATTCGTCAACCACGACGTTTTGAGAATCGATGACTTGTTTGAGGAGCATCGAAAGCACGTCGTTGATAAAGTTGGAACGCACGAATACGCCGAGATAATCTATTCTGTTGAGAGAGCCGCTTTCCCAGGGTTTTGCGGCAAGAACGAGCTTGGAAACGATTGCGCTCACGACTTTTGCGATATTCAAACTTTCGTCCTTTTCGTCCGCGGCCGTTTGAGCGTCGGAGCTAGAAGAAGAAAGTTCCACGCCGAATTTTTCAAGCACGTCGATAAGACCGATTTGAACGCGAGGACCGCCAACGCCGTTCATGTCGATGTAAACCGTGTCTTTGATGAGATAAATATTTATCTTGGTGTTGCTGCCCGGATGTTCGTAGTCGAAATCGATGCCGATGCTTGCTTCGATGCCGTTGAGCAACGTTTTGAGATTGAGTTTGCTCAGATCGAACTTTGACAGATCCTCCAATCCCATCTCTTGCAAGTTGAGTCTTGCCTTGACGTCAAGTTTGAAGCCGTCGTCCATCTTGTCCGAGAGCATAAGGTTGAGTCCCAGACGTTCGAGCAATTCGCCGACGCTGAACGCGTTTTTAATCACGTCAAAACCTATTTCCTCGTTGTCGGTGTTGATTCTGATTTGCGGAAGCATTGTTGCAAGCACGTCTTTCAAACCGTCCATGCCGAGAATGACGTTGAGCAATTCGTCAAATTCAAAACCTTCGCGGATATAATGTCCGTTGTCGTCTTGCACGAATCTGTTGTCATACAGGTTGAGAGAGTATCTGTCCTTGGGCGAGAACGCTTCGAGCGTCTTTGCGTCGTCAACGTACACATATGTGGAGCTTGCATAGTAGTCTACAATGAGGCTGAGGTCGAGCGAAACGATGTGCGCGTTGTTGAGTTCCCGATAATATCTTCTGAAATTGCCGTCCGCAGATTCGACGTACTTGCCGTCCACAAGACTGTATTTCTTGCCCGAGAAGGAAGAGTCGGTGATTTCCACGAATTTGTCGATACCCTCTTTCGCTTTTGCATCGATGGTGTTGAAAGCGTTACTGCTCTTGCCCGTTGCGAGATCGATGTTGTCGATGCTCACGCCGAGAGAGAGGAGATTACTGTCGATATCGACGTTGATTGCGATAGACGGATCGAGTTGCAAATCGACGCCGACGGAGATGTCGAGGTCGAGTTTTTCGATGATGGTTGCAATGTCGGTGCTGCCTTCGCCCTTTGAAGTGAGTGCGGCAATAAGTCCGACAAGCACGTTTTGCATGACGAGAACGCCGAGTTTGCCGTCGGCGATGTCAAGCACGAGTTGCATTTGCTCGTCTGCGCTCATAGCGTTTACGGTGTCCGAAGCGGTCGATGCGCCGGAATTCTTGCTTGCAGACGAATTGAGATCACCCAAAAGTTTGGTGATTGCGTCGCAAATGATCTCGCTGATGTTGGTTTGTTCGATGTAGAACGGATCGCTGCCGAGGTTTCCGAGGTCGACGTAGACGTCGCCGCCGTTGACGTAAATCGCTATTATATCTGTCTCTTATACACATCTCCGAGCCCACGAGACGCGTAGTAATC
>ERZ1027061.231-NODE-231-length-25240-cov-5.670637_pt1 | contig 25240 bp, 17 predicted proteins | sample MGYA00519283_ERZ1027061 | MGnify/ENA primary metagenome ERZ1027061 (study PRJEB26926, sample SAMN06164849) | human gut metagenome | biome: ENVO:00009003; feature: ENVO:2100002; material: ENVO:00002003 | host: Homo sapiens | place: USA | collected 2012 ... | reverse complement strand
TATGACACTAAGAAACCTTCGTACTATGTGGATTTGAACGGAGGAGAAGAATATACATTTAAGTTTCAAAAAACATCTGCAGCAGGGGAGAAAAATAGCATTACATATCGTTTGGTAGAGCAGAAAAAACCAGTAAGTGTTAATTTATCGATTTCGAAGAAGTTTTTAAAGAATGGCTTTACTGAAGAGGGAAGTTATGCATGGCCATACATTTCTGTTGATGTAAAATACGAGGATGACAGTAGCTGCAAAATTGATTTTGGCGAATCTGCAAAATGTGTCGATGGCTATGGAAATGGTATTATTCTGCATGACTGGTATAATATTGAACCTGAAGGCTGGTTTGATTGCGGAGAGTTTGAAGGCCTGGTGGGGACGAGTGGTACCAATGAGAAACTTTCGGTTGTGTGGAATTGTGATTATGCAGATGATGTAGAACTTGGCAGTTGTCCGGTCGAGTTTGCATCTATAGATGATTATGACTATACGATCCTTAATGAGGGAAAGACAAATGTGATCGGAAATGAATATTGCAAATTTGTTATGCCTCATCCGGGATATGCAAGTATCAGCGTTGATGGTCAGGGCGAGGGAATGTCCCCAGAATTTTATTATGCCTATGAGGATGGCGTTGTTTCTTCATATAACTCTGATAGCAGATTGAGAGCAGGTCATACATACTATGCGTACATAAACAAGAATTGTGGAGATAATTTTGCTGTTGTAGATAATCCGGTAGTTAATCTGGAATTTTCATATCCGGAAGAGATATCTCTTGGACAGAAGACCGTAAATATTGAAGAAAGAAATATAAGATCATTGACTTTCGTCCCAGAGGAAGATGGATATTATATGTTCTCAATGAATACCAAACAGGCAGACACAGAGAAAAATTGCGTTTTGTATTCAGACACTGACCAAGAGCTTGCAAAGGCAGCACTTTTAGATGAGTGGGATGGATCAACTCCGGTGATCATGAAGAAATATCTGGAAAAAGGCAAAAAATACATAGTTGATATGTGGTTAGACTGGGGGGCTGTTGATGATTGTACATTGACGATTAGTATTGCTCCAAATATATATGATAAGCTTACGCCTATAAAAGTAAACCAGAAGGTGAAGATTTCATACGATGAAACAGAATGGAGACACAATCTTGAGAGGGTATTTGTTCCTGAAGAGACAGGAATGTACAAAGTAAGTGTAAAGGCTAAGGCACTTACATATGGCTATATCAAGGATATGGCGGAGGAAAGTATTGTTCAGGGAGATGATAATAATTCATTTGAGATGATGTGTGAACTGAAGAAGGGACAGTATTACAAACTTCAGTTTATAGTCGAAAATCAGAACATTGCCGGTTCAATAGAGACAATGATAGAAAAATGTGACGCACCGGAAGGCAAAATAACAAATGTTAAAGTGTTAGGATTTGATGCTCCGATTTATAATATTTATCTGGATGATGAAACAGGCTATCTGGAATATATGTCAAAATTCTTAAATTATGAATTGACATATGAGAATGGTGTTGTCAGAACGATAGATGCGGACAGAGTTGGTAAAGTCGATGGCGTTGATGTAAAGCTTTCAATGAATGGGGACAAGGGACTTGCAGCACAGGTAACTGTCGGCGATATGTCAGACGAGATGGAAATTCCATTTACGCCACTTAGCAAAGCGGAATCTTATACAGGCGCAGAAAAGCTCCTCACACATGCGGGACAGTATGTATTCAGATATGTGGCTGGCGAGGATGGATATATTGGTGATTTATGTATGTTCTCACACGAAGGAGACAATCTGCCTGAAAGAATAAGAATCTGTGAGGACGGCAATCCGAATTTTGAATTCAAAGAGAATAATACAGTTCTTCAAAAGGGAAAGATTTATTATATCTGTTTTTACCCTGAGAGCAGAAACTGCAAGGCAAGTTATGAGTACACTCCAGTACTGAAGAAAGCAACATGTAGTGAAGATGGATATACAACAGTCTCTAAGACAGACTCAGACGGATGGTACTATCTTGAAAAGAAACCTATAGCACAGATAAATACTGTTACTCTTTCGTGCAAGGCTTACACCTATGACACAAAGGCTAAGAAACCATCAGTTACAGTAAGGGATACAGATGGCAAGGTGATCGCAGCATCAAATTACACAGTGACATACACAAATAATACTAATGTAGGAACCGCTACGGCAAAGATCACGTTCAAGGGCAATTATGCAGGAACGGTGACCAGAAAATTTGCAATCAAGAAATTTGCAGCTCCTGCGACACCTAAGATAACAAAGCTTGCGACCGTGGCAACGGGAACAACGGTTACGTGGTCACTCTCTGCAAATGCGGGCAGCTATGAAGTTTATAGAAGTGTAAACGGTGGAAGGTATGCAAAAGCAGGTGTTGTGAGCGCCAAGATCACGGCTAAGCAGAAAACTGCAAGATATGTAGATACAAAGGCCAAGACAAATGGTGTCAAGTACACGTATAAAGTCATAGCAGTAAGAACACTTGGCAATGTGACGGTTAAGTCAGCCGCAAGTGCGGGCGTTACTTCATACTATATGGCAGTGCCATCAGGTATCAAGATGGCAAACACTGCTAAGAGGACAGTCAGGATAGTATATGCGGCAAATACAAGAGCTACAGGATATCAGATAAGATACTCACTTAAGAGTAACATGTCCGGAGCAAAAGTGATAAAGATGGCAGGCGGCAGGAGCACGGCGAAGAATATAACAGGTCTCACAAAGGGCAGGAGATACTACGTGAGCGTTAGAAGTTACAAGACCGTTGGCAAGAAAACTTACTATTCAGTATGGAGCACGCCAAAGGGCGTTACGGTGAATAAGTAACAATAAAATACAAATTATGATAAACATAAGTTGAAAAAGGTCCTCGGACACAGAATTGTGTTCCGGGGATCTTTTTTTATATAGACAGCTACGGGGGGACGGAGGGGACAGGTACCTCCGTCCCCGATCTGCGTATGGGGTCAGGTACCTCCGTCCCCAAAGGAAGTTTGCATTACAGCCGTTTTGTATATATAATGGAAAAGAACGGAGGTATGGATATTGAAAGCAGCCAAATGGATAATGCGTGCTATAATAATTCTTGTCGTATGCGCTATAGCAGGCATAACAGTGACTTCGGCGGTACTGGGATATAAAGCAGGCAGGGAGATAAAAGAAGAAAAAAAGGCGAATGCAAAGAGTTCATATGAGGAAAAGACGGCTGATATAAAAGAGCTGTTTAACAATATAAGTATACAGGCGGCAAATGATATGGATGTGAATCTTCAGTCGTCATCAGATGGAAAATGTCATGTATATTATTATGATTCAGATCAGGTGACACATTCAGTGTATGTTGAGGATGATACCCTGGTGATAACTTGTGATGATGAGAGAACATTTGGCTCGGATATAGGATTTGGGGAAGATCCCTATATAACTGTTGAACTGCCGTCAAGGCAATATGATAAAATAAGTGTGGTGTCTGGTTCAGGCCAGATTTCGGCGAGTCAGTCGCTCAGATGTCAGAACCTGGAGGTGACCGAAAAAACAGGAAATCTCTATCTTGTGAATGTCAAGGCGGATACGGTGAGGCTTGCCAGTGAGTCTGGCGATGTGAGTCTTGCAACAATGAGCGTGAGAAATCTCTATTATGATGGAAATAGTGGGGATCTTTCGGTTATAAATGTCGCAGCGGACAATCTTCGGTTCAGCGTCGGTGATGGAAAGTTTGAGGGATATAACCTGTTTGCAAACAGTACATCTGCTTACAAATCTCAAAAAGGAGACATATATGTGGAGGGCTGTGACAGTCCGACATTTGTGTTCGATTCGATAAAGGGAGACATAAACGCTACACTTTTATCGTCCAAAAGGATTGCTGCACGCACGCAGAGCGGAGACATAAATATACCTGAAATATCAGAAAATCATAATGGAAATTGTGTTGTAACCACAGATTCCGGAGACATCACGATCAAGTATGTAGAGGAATAAAAATGAAACTGGAATTTATAAATGCAGAAAAATATAAGAAGCAGGTCAGACAGTTGTTTATTTCAGCGTTTCCAAGGGAAGAGAGACCGCCGATGTGGATGCTGACAAGAAGATGCCGACAGGGGAAAGCTCAGTTCTGTGCGGTGCTTGATGGAGATAGATTTGTTGGACTTATCTATGTGATAGGAAATGACAGGGTGAAGACTTTGATGTTTCTTGCGATAGCAGAAGATGCCAGAGATGGTGGCTATGGCTCAGAGATACTCAGATGTGTGCATCAAAAATATAAAAATACAAAAATGTTTCTTAATATAGAGCCCCTTGATAAAGATGCTCCAAACTATGATCAAAGATGTAGGAGAAAGGCGTTTTACAACAGGAATGGTATGGATCTGCTTGATTATCAGGTGAGGGAGGCTGGCGTCACATATGAAATGCTCACATATGGAGAATATGTTACTAAGCAGGAATATGAGGAAGTCATGACAGAAATGTATGGCTCTCTTCTATATAAAATAATAAAACGCATGTAATGAATGAGAATGGAAAAGAGGAAGATATAATGAAGGTAAAAATAGTACAGAAAAAGGACGAGTATTCAATGGAGTACAATGTGGGAGATATTCTTGAAGTTGACAGTACATGGTATGGTGGCGTGACAGTGCTTGGAAAGACAGGGGTTCCGGTATCCATAGACAAGGATGAGTATGTCAGTGTAACTGATGCTGGAGAAACATCCGTATTGGATACGGAAGGTGAACAGAAAACAATAGCTGAGAACGTCTTTCAGGGAGGTTTGAAACCGAAGGGACAGGGAGTATCCACAGAACATTTCGGACATCTGGCAGAGATAGAGCCGGAGGTGCGCGGTGCAGTGAGAGATCTTCTTGCGGTGGCAAATCTTGAGCTGGGGGATGCGCTTGTCATAGGATGTTCTTCCAGTGAGGTTGCCAATATGAGAATAGGCTCATTTTCCAGTGAGGAAATAGGCAAATGCATAGCTAGTGCGATACTTGATGAACTTACAGGAACGGGAATATATATGGCAGCCCAGTGCTGTGAACACCTTAACAGAGCTGTCATCGTGGAGAAGGCATATGCCAAGGAGAACAGAATACCTATAGTTAATGTTGTTCCACAGATTAAGGCTGGAGGTTCGTTTGCAACTGCGGCTTATGCGGACATGAAGGAACCAGTTGCGATAGAGTATATTCAGGCACAGGCGGGAATAGATATAGGAGATACACTAATAGGAATGCATCTGGCACCTGTGGCAGTTCCAGTAAGGGCGGAACACAGCATGGTCGGCGGAGCGCGCGTGGTCATGGCTAGGACAAGAGCCAAATATATAGGTGGAATCAGAGCGGGTTACAGAGAAGGAATATAGCATTCAGACGTTGAACAGAATTTACTAGGGGGAACAGAATGTACGACAATATAATATTTGACCTATACGGAACGCTTATAGATATACACACTGATGAGGAGAATATAGCGGTATGGAAACATATGTGCGAATTCTATGCTGAAAACGGTGTTAAATACAATCCTGCGGGACTTAGATCAAGATATAAGAGCCAGGTCAGACGTGCAGAGCAGGCTATGGCAAAGAAAAAGTTCAAATTCCCGGAGATACAGATACTAGATGTATTTGAACAACTCACAAAGAAAAAGGAACAAGATGCGGAAACGTGCGCGGAACTTACAGTTAAGGCAGCTCAGGAGTTCAGAAAAACATCCACGGAATATATAAGATTATATGGTGGAGTTAAGGAGATGCTGGGCAGACTTAGGGATTCCGGAAAAAAACTTTATGTGCTGTCAAATGCACAGAGCGTGTTTACTTTACCGGAGATACGGGAGCTTGGAATAGAGGAATATTTCACTGATATATCATTGTCATCTGACTTTGGAGTGATGAAACCTGATGCGGTTTTTTATCAGCAGATGTTGGATAGGAATCATATCAACCCCGACAGATCGATAATGGTTGGGAATGATGCGGTGTGTGATATAATGGCAGCAAAGCAGGTGAGACTGCATACCTGTTATATCCATTCCAATATTTCGCCGGATGATGATGATGAAAGAAATATAAAGGCAGACATCATGCTGGAGAAACCAGATATGGCAAAACTTTGTGAGCGTTTATTGAGAGAAGAGTAAGTTTGATATAAAACAGCGGCAGTCCATATATACATGTTTACAGTATATATGGACTGCCGCTGTTTAACGCCATAGCAAATTGCCCATTGTCTATTAAGACTTATTTGAACAGATCACCGTGCTTTTCGTAATCAGTTATCCTTGAAATTGTATTGTCATCGTTTACAAAAACGACCTTTGGAGTATGCTCTTTTGCCTCGTCCGGAGTCATGGATGCGTAGCACATAAGGATTATGTGATCTCCGACCTGAACCTGGCGAGCGGCGGCTCCGTTTAAACACATAACACCTGATCCGGGTTCACCTGCAATGGTATATGTCTCAAAACGATTGCCGTTTTCTATATCGACTATCTGTACAAGCTCATACTCGAGTATTCCGGCTGCCTTTAAAAGTTCGGAATCAACGGTTATACTCCCAACGTAATTGAGTTCGGCCTGGGTTACGACAGCTCTGTGAATTTTGCTCTTTAACATTGTGATATTCATAAGCTTTTGCCTTTCTGCTGCCACTAAAAAATCTGACAGCCTGGTCAGTCTACAATGAAACAAGCATTAGCACTGCGAAAAATCGTAGTTGCCATGCTTGTCGCAATTATAATATCATAATTTGACGATAATGCAACAGGAAATAAAATCATTTCTTGATTATATTACATACATGTGCAAAAATAATTGCATGAGATGGACAGGTGTTTGATGGGAAAGGTGAGTAATGGGAAGTCAGAATTATTTAAGCATGGCATTTGAAAAACTGGGGCATATCATGCTTGATGATATGAGGATGAAAGCCTCAGATATATACAAATTGGCGGTAAAACAGCAGAAAAAACAGGACTATAATCCGCCAGCATACAATGAGAATAAGCTCAACATAAGATCTGTGTTCGAGAAAGGCGGCATGTGTTTCTATGTGACACCAAAGAACAAGGCGGTGAAGGAATATTTTATGTTCCTTCACGGAGGTGGATTTGTATCTCAGATGAGTCACAGTGAGTGGAAATTTGTGTTGGATACCGTTGAGAATACAGGATATGGAGCAGTTATTCCGGTATATCCCCTTGCTCCGGAACATTCAGTGGCTGAGGCAGTGGATATGCTGTCTGGGGCATATGAAAAATTGTGTGAAAAGGAGGAGGCAGACCGTATAGTGTTGTTGGGCAATTCTTCTGGCGGTTGTCTTGCCTTGTCAGTTGCGCTACAACTCTGGAAGAACGGTATCAGAAGACCGGATAAGCTGGTGCTCTGTTCTCCGGTTCTGGATACAGAATTTAATGACATGGATTTGGAGCAGGAGATGGGGGATAGGCACAGGTTTGCATATGGGTATTATTATACTCCGGAGATAAAGCGTTTTCTCGGTCAGTACTGGGTGAAAGGGGCGGCTGGGCGAGTTGACCTGACTAGTCCAGTGTATTCAGATCTGACGGATATATGTGACGAGATAGCTATATTTACGGTGGATGGAGACATGCTGAACTGCTATGCCCGAAAGCTTTATGATAAGGTGAAACGGACCAATACAAAAGTCAATTTTTACCAGTATTATTCTGTGGTACATGATTATTTTGACCATCCATATATACCGGAGTGCCGCTCTATAATAAAGAAGATAGTGGCGAGCGTGAAAGGCGACTCTGATTTTGTGCCTGCTGATATAGAGAATGACATCTGGTGCAGAGCCATGATGGCAGAGAGGTATCCAAAGCTGTATGAGGACTCTGAGTCGATCAGACTGGCAGACAGGATAGGGATTGAACATAAGAACAGAAATTCCCAGTATACATTTCGTGACAGGATGGTTATCATGGAAAGACTGGTGGCTATGGATGATCGGGTGAGGAATTTCGTCAACAGATACGCAGATGGAATAATAGTTAATGTCGGAGCTGAGCTTGATACGATGTTTGGGAGAGTGGACAATGGCAGGATCAGGTGGTACAACATAGATTATCCAGAGAGGATAGAACTTCGAAGAAAATACATGGACACCCGGGACAGAGAGGTGAACATAGGTGAGAATATATTCGATTACAGATGGCTTGATCAGATATCAAAGCCACGCGATACAGCTGTTTTGTTTGTATTATATGATATGACAAAGTATTTTGACCACGAGAGATTAAAGGGATTTCTAGATGCAGTGTGGCGTAAATACCCAGGGGCAGAGGTCGTGTTCGATGCAAAGAATTCGGTGGCAAAGCGTATGTGGAACGTTAGTGTATTTCTGGGAAGAAATAAGGGATCTATGCTTAGATTTAGTATAGATAACTGCACAAGTCTGATATATGACTGGAATATAAAGTACAAGATCCTGTGTGATAAGACGATATTCAGCGATGGCGATCTTGAGAAAATGTTGTCACCAAAGGAGAGCAGGAGGTTCAGACATTCTATCAAGAAGAAATATGACAAGATCATACATTTGCGGCTTGGTACAGAGCATTTCCTTGTATAAAGTCAGTGCACCTGAGATGTCACTGCTTGAACGGTTTTTGCATATGTCAGGAAAATTAAGACGACATATTACGCATGCGCTGGTAAAATAAAAAAATGTGGTAAGCGTGTAAACAGAAAATACAGCAGAAAAGACAGTGGGATTATACGGCTAGATATGACAAAAGAAAGAGATGATATTGTTATGGATACGATACAGGTGAAAAAGTTTACCAGGAACTGGTGTATACTTATCGGAACGATATGTTTGATAACAGGACTTATAATAGGTATAGTGATAGGCAGGGCGTGGGGATTTACAAGCTCAAAGGCATCGCCGGCGCTCAGTTATGAGGCCGGTTATACGATAGAGGACACAGAGATAACAAGCAGCATATATGATAACTATTGGAATTATATACCGACAGCATATATTAATGTTGGAGATCTTGGCCCAGACGCGTTGTTGTATAAGATAAGTGACAAGGTTGCCAGGAACAATCTGGATACAGAGCGGTTTTATACCGGTGATGACGGTTATATGCATTACAGCGATGACAATATAAAGGACACTCTTGTTGGCGTAGACCTGTCAACATTTCAGGGAGATATAGATTGGGAGACGCTGTCGGGGAACAAAGATATCGATTTTGTCATGCTGCGTGTGGGATTTAGAGGATACACAGAGGGCGGGCTTATGCTCGACTCAAGTTTTGAGGACAACAAGGCTGCAGTCATTAAGTATAAAGTACCGACTGGATTGTATTTCTTCACACAGGCGATCACATATGATGAAGGCGTTGAGGAGGCGAAATTTGTTCTCAAACAGATAGGAAAAATGAAGGTTACATATCCTATAGTTATTGATTCAGAACTTATAGGTGACGATGAGGCGAGGGGCGATAATGCCACGGTAGATCAGAGAACAGATGGTGTTGTGGGATTTTGCGAGACTATAAAGGCGGCAGGTTATACGCCGATGATCTACGCTAGTCGAAATATGTTTGCACAGTGTCTGGATATGGACAGACTTGGAGACTATGAACTTTGGCTTGCCCACTATGCAAATGTTCCGAATTTCCCATATAAATATACTGGATGGCAGTACACAGAATCTGGAAGTGTAGACGGAGTGTATGGCGATGTGGATCTGAATCTTTGGTTTAAGGATTGATAGAAGTTCTTGAATCTGCATATCTAACATAATATTATAGAAAAAACAGGTTATATATTATGGCTGCAAAGATAATGATAGATGCAGGACATGGCGGTTATGACAACGGCGCATCCTATGAAGGACGTCTTGAGAAGAATGACAACCTTAATCTCGCACTTGCACTTGGAGATGAGCTTGAGAGGCGTGGCTATGACGTGGAGTATACCAGGACTACAGATGTATATGATGCACCGGTTAGAAAGGCACAGATAGGAAATGAAAGTGGAGCAGATTATTTCATATCACTTCATCGGAATTCCTCGCCGGAGCCTAATACCTACAATGGCGTACAGACTTTGGTATATGACAAGAGTGGAGTCAAGTATAGGCTTGCGCAGAACATCAATAGTGAGCTGGAAAAGCTGGGGTTCAGGAATATAAACGTGGAAGAACGACCGGGGCTTGCGGTGCTGAGAAGAACTAAGATGCCGGCGGTGCTCATAGAGACGGGGTTTATAAACAACGACTATGACAACTATCTTTATGATTATAATTTTGAGGCAATAGCATCGGCTATAGCAGATGCTGTTGAGAAAACAATTTAAAAATTTAGTTGACATTGCGATTGCAGTGTGTTATATTAAGCAACGATGAACTGCCGAAGACAGTAGGTGCCGGAAGGCGTAAGATGAATATCACCTACCGAGGAAAGATATCGTTAATTGATTTAACAATCTACTCTCAGGTCTTAGGGCTATGAGAGTTTTTTTATATCTTGAATGTGCAGTCATTAGTAAAATAAGGAGGCGCATTATGGCAAAGGTAGAGTTAAAGAAGCCAATAGTAGAAGAGATCAAGGCAAATCTTGAAGGCGCTGTTACTGCAGTAGTTGTAGACTATCGTGGTCTTACAGTTGAGCAGGATACACAGCTCCGTAAGAATTTAAGAGAAGCTGGTGTTGTATACAAGGTATACAAGAACACAATGGTTAACTTCGCTATTGAGGGAACAGAGTTCGAAGGCCTTAAGGGTTGCTTAGAGGGACCAACTGGTCTTGCAATCTGCAAGGAAGACGCTACAGCAGCTGCAAGAGTTCTTGCAGACTTCGCAAAGAATGCCCCAGCTCTTGAGCTTAAGGGTGGCGTTGTAGAAGGAACATTCTACGATGCAGAGGGAATCCAGGTTATTGCAAAGATCCCTTCAAGAGAGACTCTTATTTCCAAGTTCCTTGGAAGTATCCAGTCACCTATCGCAAACTTCGCTCGTGTTATCAAGCAGATCGCAGAGCAGAAGGAGGCTTAATAAGTACTTCGCTGAAGTTGCTTATCAGGCAATTGATTGTCTATATCATGGACAAAGGGTATCTGCATGAGACGAGAGTGATGTGTAGATGCATTACAAAATAACAAATTATATTATATGGAGGAAAACATAATGACAACTCAGGAAATTATTGAAGTAATCAAAGGTTTATCAGTATTAGAGTTAAACGACTTAGTTAAGGCTTGTGAAGAGGAGTTTGGTGTATCAGCAGCAGCAGGTGTTGTAGTTGCAGCAGCAGGTGCTGACGGCGCAGCAGCAGCTGAGGAGAAGGATTCATTCAACGTAGAGCTTACAGAGGTTGGTCCTAACAAGGTTAAGGTTATCAAGGTTGTTCGTGAGCTTACAGGCTTAGGTCTTAAGGAAGCTAAGGACGCTGTAGATGGTGCTCCAAAGGTAATCAAGGAGGACGCTACTAAGGAAGAGGCTGAGGAAGCTAAGACAAAGCTTGAGGCTGAGGGCGCTAAGGTTACATTAAAGTAATTTGAATTACTGATTTGTAATACTAATAGATACTATTCGGTCTGGCGGTGCATCCGAGTGCCGTCAGACCGGTTTTTTCTATAAATATATTCTATATGTCGTCAAGTTATACGCGCGACATGATATGTGATATGTATTGAACAGTAATTGATACATATTATTCTTTATTCAAAAAAATCCCAAAAAGTAGTTGACAAATATTGCATTTGCTGATAGTATAGTATACTGTCACTATTATGGGTTCGTGTGCGAACACCCCATGATAGCCTGATAAACGGCTTTGAAACACTTATATAACTTAAGGTTGTCCTAAAAAGCATAAAAATAAATTCCAAGGGGTGAATGTGTCGATGGAAAAGAACAGAATTAGTCCTGTCAAGTCTGGAAAAGGCTACAGAATGAGCTATGCGAAACAGAAGGACGTCCTGGATATGCCTAACTTCATTGAGGTTCAGAAGAATTCATATAATTGGTTCTTAACTGACGGTTTGAAGGAAGCGTTCAGGGATATTTCTCCAATCACTGATTACTCTGGTCAGTATAGTCTTGAATTTGTAGATTTTCAGTTCTGCAAGAATGACTTGAAGTACAGTATCGAGGAATGTAAGGAGAGAGATGCAACATATGCAGCTCCACTCAGAGTTAAGGTCAGACTCAGAGTGAAGGATGCTCCGGAGATGTCGGAACATGAGATCTTCATGGGTGATCTTCCACTTATGACAGAGACAGGAACATTCGTTATCAATGGTGCAGAGAGAGTTATAGTCAGCCAGTTGGTTCGTTCACCTGGTATTTACTATGATATAACTCATGATAAGGTTGGTAAGAAACTGTATGCATGTACAGTTATCCCTAACAGAGGCGCATGGCTGGAGTATGAGACGGATTCCAACGATGTATTCTATGTACGTGTTGATAGAACCAGGAAGGTACCGGTAACTGTTCTTATCCGTGCACTTGGTCTTGGAACAGATCAGGAGATCATAGATTTATTTGGCGAGGAGCCAAAGATCATGGAGAGTCTTAATAAGGATCCGGCAAAGTCATACTCAGAGGGCGTGGTTGAGCTTTACAAGAAGATCAGACCGGATGAGCCATCTGTTGTTGAGAATGCAGAGAGTCTTATCAATGCCATGTTCTTTGATGCAAGAAGATACGATCTTGCAAAGGTTGGACGTTACAAGTTCAACAAGAAACTTGCACTCAAAGCCCGCATAGCAGGACATGTGCTGGCTGAGGATGCGATCGATCCTAGTACAGGAGAGGTTATAGCTGAGGCAGGTACAGTTGTATCAGAAGAACTCGCTGACACGATTCAGGATGCTGCAGTTCCATATGTAATGATCCAGACTGAGGAGAGAAATGTAAAAGTTCTTTCTAATATGATGGTTAATATAGCAAATTATGTCGACTTTGACCCTGCTGAGCTGGGCATAGTTGAGCGTGTATATTATCCTGTTCTTGAAGGGCTTCTTGAGGAATACGGAGACGATACAGAGAAACTCAAGGCTGCAGTTGAGAGAGATATGTCAGACCTTGTGCCAAAGCACATCACAAAGGAAGATATATTTGCATCTATCAATTATAATATTCACCTTGAGTATGGAATCGGTTTTGATGATGACATCGACCATCTGGGCAACAGACGTATCAGAGCGGTTGGAGAACTTCTTCAGAACCAGTACAGAATAGGTCTCTCTAGACTTGAAAGGGTTGTTAGAGAGAGAATGACAACACAGGATGCTGAGTCCATCACACCTCAGTCCCTTATAAATATAAAGCCTGTAACAGCTGCAGTTAAGGAGTTCTTCGGAAGTTCACAGCTGTCACAGTTTATGGATCAGAATAACCCTCTGTCAGAACTGACTCACAAGAGAAGACTTTCAGCCCTTGGTCCAGGTGGACTTTCACGAGACAGAGCCGGATTCGAGGTTCGAGATGTACACTATACACATTATGGTAGAATGTGTCCTATCGAGACCCCTGAGGGTCCTAACATCGGACTTATAAACTCGCTGGCTACATATGCGCGTATCAACGAATATGGTTTTGTTGAGGCTCCATATAGAAAGCTGGACAAGACAGATCCAAAGAATCCTATAGTCACAGATGAGGTAGTTTATCTCACAGCTGACGAGGAAGATAGATACAGAGTAGTACAGGCTAATGAGCCTATAGATGCCGACGGACATTTTGTGAGAAATAATGTATCAGGTAGATTTAGAGCTGATACGACTGAGTTCCCTAAGTCCAAGGTAGATCTTATGGATGTATCACCTAAGATGGTATTTTCGGTTGCTACATCTATGATTCCTTTCCTGCAGAACGATGATGCTAACCGTGCCCTCATGGGATCAAACATGCAGCGTCAGGCGGTTCCTCTTATGATGACAGAGTCAGCGGTAGTTGGAACAGGAATGGAGGCAAAGGCAGCTGTTGATTCAGGCGTCTGTGTTGTTGCCAAGAGAGATGGTGTTGTCGAGTATTCAAACAGCACAGAGATCTGCGTAAGAGCAGATGAGGATGGCACAAAGGATGTATATCATGTTATCAAGTTTGCACGCAGCAATCAGGGTAACTGTATGAACCAGAGACCGATCGTGTTCAAGGGTGATCATGTCAAGGCTGGAGAGGTTATAGCAGATGGCCCTTCAACATCAGGCGGAGAGATTGCACTTGGTAAGAACCCTCTTATCGGATTCATGACATGGGAAGGTTACAATTACGAGGATGCGGTTCTTCTCAGCGAGAGACTTGTACGCGATGATGTGTATACATCTATCCATATCGAGAAGTATGAGTGTGAGGCTCGTGATACAAAGCTTGGTAAAGAAGAGATCACAAGAGATCTTGCAGGACTTTCAAATGATGTCCTCAAGGATCTTGATGAGAATGGTATCATCAGAATCGGTGCTGAGGTTCGTGCCGGTGATATCCTTGTCGGCAAGGTAACACCAAAGGGTGAGACAGAGCTTACAGCAGAGGAGAGGCTTCTTCGTGCAATATTTGGTGAGAAGGCAAGAGAGGTAAGAGATACATCACTGAAGGTTCCTCATGGAGCGTTTGGTATAGTTATAGATGCAAAGGTATTTACGCGTGCGGACGGAGATGACCTTCCGGCAGGCGTTGACAAGAAGGTTAGAGTTTATATAGCGCAGAAGAGAAAGATTCAGGTCGGAGATAAGATGGCTGGTCGTCATGGTAACAAGGGTGTAGTTTCACGAGTACTCCCTGTTGAGGATATGCCGTTCCTTCCAAATGGACGTCCTCTTGACATCGTGCTTAACCCACTGGGCGTTCCTTCACGAATGAACATCGGACAGGTCCTTGAAATCCATCTTGGACTTGCGTCACAGGTTCTTGGATTTAAGGTGTCCACCCCTGTATTCAACGGTGCAACAGAGTTTGACATCATGGATACACTGGAGATGGCAAATGACTATGCAAATGGTACATGGGAAGATTTTGAGGCTAAGTACAAGGATACGGTAAAGCCTGAGGTTATGGACTTCCTTTACAATAACAGAGATCACAGGGCAGAGTGGAAGGGCGTGCCTATCAATAGAACAGGTAAGGTTCAGCTCCGCGATGGTAGAACAGGTGAGAATTTTGATGCCCCTGTAACAATCGGTTACATGCATTATCTCAAGCTGCACCATCTGGTTGATGATAAGATACATGCTCGTTCAACTGGACCGTACTCACTCGTGACACAGCAGCCGCTGGGTGGTAAAGCTCAGTTCGGTGGACAGCGTTTCGGAGAGATGGAGGTTTGGGCTCTTGAGGCATATGGTGCATCATACACTCTGCAGGAGATTCTGACAGTTAAGTCTGATGATGTTATCGGTCGTGTTAAGACATACGAGGCGATTATCAAGGGTGAGAATATACCTGCACCAGGAGTTCCAGAGTCATTCAAGGTTCTTCTCAAGGAGTTCCAGGCACTTGGACTTGACGTAAGAGTAGTCAGAGAGGAAACGGATGAGGATGGTAATAAGAATATGGTTGAAGTAGATCTCAGTGAGACTATGGAAGCTTACGATTATAATCCAAGCATCAAGAGACTTCTCAGTGACAGATCATCAGACAGAGATGACTCAGATGAGACTGAGGCACCTGAGATCTTCAGCGGCGATGACGCTGCAGAACTTCAGGCCAGTGGATTCTCGGAAGTTGACGAAGATGAGATAAATGATGATGTCGATTCGGATTTTATGGATGATGAGGAATAAGAAAGGAGCTTTGTAAGATGCCAGAATACAATGTAGACAATACAGAACAGGAAAAGTCATTGAACTTTGACGCAATAAAAATCGGACTTGCATCTCCTGAAAAGATAAGAGAGTGGTCTCACGGCGAAGTAAAACGCCCTGAGACTATCAATTACAGAACGCTCAAGCCGGAGAAGGATGGTCTTTTCTGCGAGAAGATATTTGGACCACAGAAGGACTGGGAGTGTAACTGTGGAAAATATAAGAAGATCAGATTCAAGGGCGTTGTGTGTGATAAGTGTGGCGTAGAGGTTACAAAGTCAAGCGTTCGTAGAGAGCGTATGGGACACATTGAACTTGCTGCACCTGTTTCACATATCTGGTATTTCAAGGGAATACCTAGCCGTATGGGACTTATACTGGATATATCTCCTAGAGTCCTTGAGAAGGTTCTTTACTTCTCTTCATATATAGTTACTGATCCGAAGGATACACCTCTTGCTTATAAGCAGATACTTAACGAGCAGGAGTACAGAGATGCCGAGAAAGAGTATGGCTATGGCTCATTTGTAGCAGAGATGGGTGCAGAGGCTATACAGAAACTTCTCATGGCGATAGATCTTGATGCTGAGAGCGAGGAGCTCAAGAAAGAGCTTGAGACATGCAGCGGACAGAAGAGAACAAGGATCATAAAGAGACTTGAGGTTATGGAGGCATTCAGAACTTCTGAGAACAGACCAGAATGGATGATAATGAATGTTATCCCGGTTATCCCACCAGATATCAGACCTATGGTTCAGCTTGAGGGTGGAAGATTTGCGACATCAGATCTCAATGATCTTTACAGAAGAATTATCAACAGAAACAATCGTCTCAGAAGACTCCTTGATCTTGGAGCTCCAGAGATAATTGTGAGAAATGAGAAGAGAATGCTGCAGGAGGCAGTTGACGCTCTCATAGATAATGGCAGACGTGGACGTGCGGTAACAGGTCCTGGCAACAGAGCACTCAAGTCACTGTCAGAGATGCTCAAAGGTAAGCAGGGACGTTTCCGTCAGAACCTTCTCGGTAAGCGTGTTGACTACTCAGGACGTTCAGTTATCGTAGTTGGACCAGAACTTAAGATTTATCAGTGCGGTCTCCCTAAGGAGATGGCAATAGAGCTGTTTAAACCGTTTGTTATGAAAGAACTTACAGCTACAGGTAAGGCAAATAATATCAAGCAGGCCAAGAAGATGGTAGAGAAACTTGAGCCACAGGTTTGGGATATCCTTGAGGATGTCATTAAGGAGCATCCGGTTATGCTTAACCGTGCCCCGACACTTCACAGACTTGGAATCCAGGCATTTGAGCCGGTACTTGTAGGTGGTAAGGCTATAAAGCTTCATCCGCTTGTATGTACAGCGTTCAACGCCGATTTCGATGGAGACCAGATGGCTGTCCATCTTCCACTTACAGTTGAGGCTCAGGCTGAGTGTAGATTCCTTCTGCTCTCACCTAACAACCTGCTGAAACCATCAGATGGTGCGACAGTTGCGGTTCCTTCACAGGATATGATCCTTGGTATATACTATCTGACTCTTGACAAGGATGGAGAGATAGGAGAAGGAAAGTACTTTAAGTCTAAGAACGAGGCGATTCTTGCGTATGAGAACAATGTGATCACACTTCACAGTAAGATACATGTAAGAAGAACTGTAGAGTACGAAGGACAGGAACTGACAGGTGTGATAAATACAACCCTTGGTAAGATGCTCTTCAATGAGATAATTCCACAGGATCTCGGTTTTGTAGATAGAAGCACACCTGAGAATGCACTTAGACTTGAGATTGAGAAGACAGTTGGTAAGAAACAGCTCAAGCCGATACTTGATAAGTGTATTAATACACATGGTGCCACAAAGACTGCGGAAGTTCTTGATGATGTAAAGGCTATCGGATACAAGTTCTCCACAAGAGGAGCTATATCAGTATCAATTTCTGATATGAAGGTTCCAGATGAGAAGAAGGACATCCTCAATGATGCTCAGAAGTTAGTTGATGAGATCACCAAGAAGTTCAGACGTGGTATGGGTACCGAGGAAGAGAGATATCAGGCGGTGGTAAAGGTTTGGGAGGCTGCAGATAAGCACCTTCAGGAACTTCTGTTTGCCGGTCTTGATAAATACAACAATATATTCATGATGGCTGATTCAGGAGCCCGTGGTTCTAATCAGCAGATCAAGCAGCTTGCAGGTATGCGAGGACTTATGGCTGATACAACAGGTAGAACCATCGAACTGCCAATCAAGTCAAACTTCCGTGAGGGACTTGACGTTCTGGAGTACTTCATTTCAGCTCATGGAGCTCGTAAGGGCCTTTCAGATACAGCCCTCCGTACAGCCGATTCAGGATATCTGACAAGACGTCTTGTTGATGTATCACAGGATCTTATCATCAGAGAGCCTGATTGCAGCATAGGAAGAAAAGAAATACCTGGTATGGTCATAGAAGCCTTCAGAGAAGGAAAGGAAATGATCGAGGAATTCCAGGAGAGGATTACTGGAAGATATCTCGCTGAGTCAGTATATGATGCAGAGGGCAACATGCTTGTTAAGATCAATCATATGGTCACAGCAAAGAGAGCAGAGCTCATTGTAAACAAGGGCGTAGATTCGAATGGTGTTCCATTCACAGTTACTGATGAGGATGGCAACAGAACAGTAAGACTTGATGCTAAACTTAAGATCAGAACAGTTCTTACATGTAAGTCACATCTTGGCGTGTGCGCTAAGTGTTATGGTGCCAACATGGCAACAGGACTTCCTGTTCAGGTTGGTGAGTCTGTAGGAATCATAGCAGCCCAGTCGATCGGTGAGCCTGGTACACAGCTTACAATGAGAACTTTCCATACAGGTGGTGTTGCCGGTGGCGATATCACACAGGGTCTTCCTAGAGTTGAGGAGCTTTTTGAGGCAAGAAAGCCAAAGGGACTTGCAATCATCGCAGAGTTTGGCGGAAAGGTTCAGCTCCGTGACAATAAGAAGAAACGAGAGATCGTTATTACAAATGATGAGACTGGTGAATCAAAAGCATATCTTATACCTTATGGTTCGAGGATCAAGGTTCTTGATGATCAGGTTCTTGAAGCTGGAGATGAACTTACAGAGGGTTCGGTAAACCCACATGATATCCTTAAGATCAAGGGTGTTCGTGCGGTTCAGGATTACATGCTCCGTGAGGTTCAGAAGGTTTACAGACTCCAGGGTGTTGAGATCAATGATAAGCATATAGAGATTATCGTAAGGCAGATGCTTAAGAAGATAATAATCGATGAACCGGGCGATTCTGACTATCTTCCAGGAACTCAGGCAAATATTCTTGAGTTTGAGGATACAAATGAGGCACTTATTGCCGATGGCAAGGAGCCGGCAACAGGTACACAGATAATGCTTGGAATCACAAAGGCATCACTTGCGACAGATTCATTTATGTCTGCAGCCTCATTCCAGGAGACAACAAAGGTTCTTACTGATGCTGCAATAAAGAGTAAAGTAGATCCACTTGTTGGACTTAAGGAGAATGTTCTTATCGGTAAGCTTATACCTGCTGGTACAGGAATGAAGAGATATCGTTCTGTAAAGCTTGATACAGAGATGGAAGAAATTGATTTCTTTGATGAGGATGATGACGAAGATTACAGTGACATAGATAATATCAATACAGAGGCAGAGGTTTTCAAAGAACTTGATGCTGGGGATGATATTAATTCAGATGAGGTAAGTGACGTTAAGCCAGTTGGTGAAGACGAGGAATAATACTCATATCAGATATCTGATATAAAGGATACGAGGGGAGTCCGGTATATTATTACATATGCAGACATATGCGTAGGCTGTATATGTAATGATATATCGGGCTCTTTTTGTGAAAAGACAGACGGGATATTGATATAATATAGAAAGAAATAGGTGGAATTATATGGCTGCTATTAAAAAAATAGACAATGAAGGATTACTGAATGCGGCTTATGACCTTGTTAGGAGAGAAGGAATTTCTGCGCTGAGTGCGAGAAAACTGGCAGCTGCTGCATCATGTTCTACTCAACCGATATATGAGAATTTCAGTGGTATGGGCAAGGTTATTGAGATCACAACTCAGCGAATGAATGATGAATTTGCGGAGCTTGTAAAAAATGTGGGTGAACAGGTGAATGCAGAGTATTTCAGGCAGGGAATCATAGTATGCCGATATGCATCGGAAGAAAAAAATCTATTCAGATATTTTATAATGGATAAGTCACAGGGCATGACAATTCTAAAAAATGAGTGGTCTGTTAGATTGCTGCGGGAAAGAAATGATATAAGTGATGAGCAGGCAGAAAGTGTAGATTTAGCTATGAAGAATTATATACTTGGCAAGGCGTTTCTTGTGAATTCCGGATATGAAAAGTTTGATGCAAAAGAGATAGAACAGGATATAAAGGCATATCTGGAAATTGCACTAGATAAGAAGATTAACGGCTGAAATTTGCAAAATAAAAGCTTGACACAGAAAATACTCGACTATATAATGATAAAGCATGCGTAAAAACATGCTTTATCATTTTTAATTTATATACAGGAGGTGAAAACATGCCAACATTTAACCAGTTAGTTAGAAAAGGAAGACAGACAGTAGAGAAGAAGTCAACTGCACCAGCTCTTCAGAGAAGTTTCAACTCACTCAAGAAGAAACCAGTAGAGACAAGCTCACCACAGAAGAGAGGAGTTTGTACAGCAGTTAAGACAGCTACTCCTAAGAAGCCTAACTCAGCTCTTAGAAAGATCGCCAGAGTACGTCTTTCAAACGGAATTGAAGTAACAAGTTATATTCCAGGTGAGGGTCACAACCTTCAGGAGCATAGCGTTGTACTTATCCGTGGTGGAAGAGTAAAGGACTTACCTGGTACAAGATACCATATCATCAGAGGTACTCTTGATACAGCAGGTGTAGCAAAGAGACGTCAGGCTCGTTCAAAGTATGGTGCAAAGCGTCCTAAGGATGCAAAATAAATCATGCTGAACAATTCTAATTCGTGGACATAGGACAGGGTGATACCTTGGAAGATGCCACGACAGCCGGTAGAATCGGACACAGTGTTCGACCGGTGTGTGCTGGTAAGGTCATGTTTTTATATAGATAATATTTCGGATAGAAACAATTAAGACAGATAACAGCACGAACACATTCCGCGGGAATGTGAGTACCGAAGATTTAATAAATAATTAAGGAGGGAAGAACCGTGCCACGTAAAGGACATATCGCAAAGAGAGACGTATTAGCGGATCCAATTTACAATAACAAGGTGGTTACCAAGCTTATCAACAACATTATGTTAGATGGTAAGAAGGGTGTAGCACAGAAGATCGTTTACGGTGCGTTTGATCGTATCGCAGAAGAGACTGGCAAGCCTGCATTAGAGGTATTCGAAGAGGCTATGAACAACATCATGCCACTTCTCGAGGTTAAGGCTAGACGTATCGGTGGTGCAACATACCAGGTACCTATCGATGTAAGACCTGACAGAAGACAGGCTCTTGGACTTCGTTGGTTAACAGCTTTCTCACGTGCTAGAAGTGAGAAGACTATGGAAGAGAGACTTGCGAAGGAGATCATGGATGCAGCTAACAACACAGGTGCATCTGTAAAGAGAAAAGAAGACATGCACAAGATGGCAGAGGCAAACAAGGCATTCGCTCACTACAGATTCTAATTTTTTGTATGAGAATGCATTTGCATGTATGCTGAGGTGTATATTAGAGCACAATAGATTAGTGCGTTACGAATATTAGCAAAAGGAGGACAATCCGTTGGCTGGAAGAGAATATCCATTGGACAGAACAAGAAACATTGGTATTATGGCTCATATCGATGCCGGTAAGACAACTCTTACAGAGCGTATCTTATACTATACTGGTGTTAACTATAAGATTGGTGATACTCATGACGGTACAGCTACCATGGACTGGATGGAGCAGGAGCAGGAGAGAGGTATAACAATTACTTCAGCTGCTACAACATGTCACTGGACACTTGAGGATCATCACAAACCAAAGGCTGGCGCGTTAGAGCACAGAATCAACATCATCGATACTCCGGGACACGTTGACTTCACTGTTGAGGTTGAGCGTTCACTTCGTGTACTTGACGGAGCTGTAGGTGTATTTGATGCTAAGGCTGGTGTAGAGCCTCAGTCAGAGAACGTATGGCGTCAGGCTGACACATACAATGTACCTCGTATGGCGTTCATCAACAAGATGGATAAAATGGGTGCAGACTTTTTCTACTCAGTTCAGACAATCATTGATCGTCTGGGCAAGAATGCAATTCCAGTACAGATCCCTATTGGAAAAGAGTCAGACTTCATCGGTCTGATCGATCTGTTCGAGATGGAAGCATACTACTACAAAGATGATAAGGGCGAGGACATCGAGATCACAACTATCCCTGATGACCTTAAGGAGCTTGCAGACAAGTGGCATGAAAATCTTGTCGAGAAGATCTGCGAGTTAGATGACGACTTAATGATGATGTATCTTGAGGGCGAGGAGCCATCAATCGATGAGATGAAGAAGGTTCTTCGTAGAGCAACTATCGCAAGTGAGGCAGTTCCTGTATTCCTTGGTTCAGCTTACAAGAACAAGGGTGTTCAGAAGATGCTTGACGGTGTTATCGAGTACATGCCAGCACCAACAGATATCCCTGATATCACAGGTGTTGATCCAGACGGTAACGAGGTTGTTCGTCATTCATCAGATGATGAGCCATTCTCGGCTCTTGCATTCAAGATCATGACAGATCCATTCGTTGGAAAGCTTGCATTCTTCAGAGTTTACTCAGGTACACTGAACTCAGGTTCATATGTACTGAATGCGACAAAGGATAAGAAGGAGCGTGTAGGACGTATCGTACAGATGCATGCCAACGCTCGTAAAGAGATTGATAAGGTTTACTCAGGAGATATCGCAGCTGCTGTAGGTTTCAAGCTTACAACAACAGGTGACACAATCTGTGACGAGCAGCACCCAGTTATCCTTGAGTCAATGGAGTTCCCAGAGCCAGTTATCGAGCTTGCTATCGAGCCTAAGACCAAGAATGATCAGGGTAAGATGGGCGAGGCTCTTGCAAAGCTTGCTGAGGAGGATCCTACATTCAAGGCTCATACAGACAAAGAGACAGGTCAGACAATCATCGCCGGAATGGGTGAGCTTCACCTTGAGGTTATCGTAGATCGTCTTCTTCGTGAGTTTAAGGTTGAGGCAAATGTTGGTGCACCTCAGGTTGCATATAAGGAGACATTCACTAAGGCTGTTGATGTAGACAGTAAGTATGCTAAGCAGTCAGGTGGTCGTGGACAGTACGGTCATTGTAAGGTTAAGTTCGAGCCTATGGATCCTAACGGTGAGGAGACATTCAAGTTCGAGTCAACAGTTGTCGGTGGTGCTATTCCTAAGGAGTACATCCCAGCAGTTGGCGAGGGTATTGAAGAGGCAGCTAAGGCTGGTATCCTTGGTGGCTATCCAGTACTTGGTGTAAGTGCTAATGTATATGATGGTTCATACCATGAGGTCGATTCATCTGAGATGGCATTCCATATCGCTGGTTCTATGGCTTTCAAGGAGGCTATGGCTAAGGCTAATCCAGTTCTTCTTGAGCCAATCATGAAGGTTGAGGTTACTATGCCAGAGGAGTACCTTGGTGATGTAATCGGAAGCTTAAATGCTAAGAGAGGTCAGATCGAGGGTATGGATGATATCGGCGGTGGTAAGATCGTCAGAGCATTCGTTCCACTTGCAGAGATGTTCGGATACTCAACAGAGCTTCGTTCATCAACACAGGGTCGTGGTAACTACTCAATGTTCTTTGAGAAGTACGCTCAGTGTCCAAAGAGCATTCAGGAGAAGGTTATCGCAGAGCACGCAGGAAAGTAATACAGCAACAGATTGGATTGCTTGTGTGATGCTTGAGAGTCAAAAGAATATTTCCTTATATTTTGATTCTAGTAAAAAATATAAATCAGCAGGTTAATGATTACATATCGTTAGCCTGCTGGTATAAAGAGATAAAAAATGGTTGAAAATCTTTTGTATTTTCTATATAATGATTTTTAGCCGAGTAACCCGCGTGGGGTATAATTTTTAAGGAGGATTTTATATCATGGCAAAGGAAAAGTTTAATAGAAGTAAGCCACATTGTAACATCGGTACAATCGGACACGTAGATCACGGTAAGACTACTCTTACAGCTGCTATCACAAAGGTTCTTTCAGAGAGAGTTGCTGGTAACACAGCTACAGATTTCGAGAACATTGATAAGGCTCCAGAGGAGAGAGAAAGAGGTATCACTATCTCTACAGCTCACGTTGAGTACGAGACAGAGAAGAGACATTACGCACACGTTGACTGTCCAGGACATGCTGACTACGTTAAGAACATGATCACTGGTGCAGCTCAGATGGATGGTGCTATCCTTGTTGTTGCTGCTACTGATGGTGTTATGGCTCAGACAAAGGAGCATATCCTTCTTTCACGTCAGGTTGGTGTTCCTTACATCGTTGTATTCCTTAACAAGTGTGATATGGTAGACGATGAGGAGCTTATCGAGCTCGTTGAGATGGAAGTTACAGAGCAGCTCGAGGAGTACGGATTCAATGATTGTCCTATCGTTAAGGGTTCAGCTCTTAAGGCTCTTGAGGATCCAATGGGACCTTGGGGAGACAAGATCATGGAGCTTATGGATACAATTGATTCATATATTCCAGATCCACAGAGAGATACAGATAAGCCATTCATCATGCCTGTAGAGGACGTATTCACAATCACAGGTCGTGGAACAGTTGCTACTGGTAGAGTAGAGGCTGGTGTAATTCACCTCAATGATGAAGTTGAGATCGTTGGTATCAAGCCAGAGATCCAGAAGACAACAGTAACAGGTATCGAGATGTTCAGAAAGCTCCTTGACGAAGGTCAGGCTGGTGATAACATCGGTGCCCTTCTTCGTGGTATCAAGAGAGAGGATATCGTAAGAGGACAGGTTCTTTGTAAGCCAGGTTCAATTACATGTCATACAAAGTTCACAGCACAGGTTTACGTTCTGACAAAGGACGAGGGTGGTCGTCATACACCATTCTTCAACAACTATCGTCCACAGTTCTACTTCAGAACAACAGACGTTACAGGTGTATGTAACCTTCCAGCTGGTACAGAGATGTGCATGCCTGGTGATAACGTAGAGATGACAATCGAGCTCATCCACCCAATCGCTATGAGCCAGGGTCTTACATTCGCTATCCGTGAGGGTGGTAGAACAGTAGGTTCAGGAAGAGTTGCAACTATCATCGAGTAATCGCTGATAAACCGCATAAATAAAGGATTTTCAGACCTTCGAGGGTTCGCCCTCTGTCTCTTATACACATCTGACGCTGCCGACGATAAG